>JAEEGL012482292.1_pt1 | contig 30301 bp, 25 predicted proteins | sample 9134231 | NCBI WGS metagenome assembly JAEEGL01 (sample SAMN16246548, study PRJNA631951) | gut metagenome | biome: gut microbiome; feature: rumen; material: fiber-attached | host: Bos | place: Iran: Karaj | collected 2018-10 | reverse complement strand
GCCAGAACTCAAAGGGACCTTCCCGTGACTGGCTCAACATGGTCAGATCTTCACAGGCCAGAAACAAGATCAACCAGTGGTTCAAGAACGAGTATAAAGAAGAGAATATAGTTAAAGGGCGTGAAATGCTGCAGAACTACTGCAAGTCCCGCTCAATAGATATAAATGAGATAGCTCCTTATCGTGAGGAGATGGAGAAAAAATACGGTTTCCAGTCCTGGGAAGCAGTACTGGCCGCCGTTGGTCACGGGGGATTAAAAGAGGGCCAGATCATCAATAAGATGTTGGAATTCTATGACCGTGATCATCCGAAGGAGATCTCGGAAGCTGAGATCATGAGGGAAGTATCCGATAACGCTGAAAGAGTCAATGCTCATATGAAATCAAGATCGGGCATTGTCGTTAAAGGGATCCATGATCTGGCTGTAAGGTTTTCAAAGTGCTGTGCTCCCATACCGGGTGATGAGATCATAGGCTTTGTTACGAGGGGACGCGGAATATCCATCCACAGGACGGACTGTGTCAACATACTGTCACTGCCTGAGACCGAGCGGAGCAGGATAATCGAAGCCGAATGGGAGATGCCTGCCGATGCACCTAACGATGAAAAGTACATCGCAGAGATACAGATAATCGCGACGAACAGGACCGGACTGTTGGTTGACATAACAAAGGCATTCTCGGAACGTGACATAGATATCATCTCGCTTAACACCCGCGTATCAAAGTCGGGTATCGCTTCATTCCTTATGTCATTCCAGGTACAGAATGTAGCTGAGCTTCAGAGGATGATGGATAAGTTGATGGGGATAGACAATGTGATCGAGGTGGGAAGAAGTACCGGCTGAATAAGAGGGTAATTATGAGTGAAATTAAGATCGGAAAGATCACGCTTGGCATGTGCCAGACAAATACATACTTTCTGTACAGGGAAGGAAGCAGTGACGCGGTTATAATAGACCCTGCCGACAGCGGAGAATACCTGTACGACAAGCTTAAGGAGAACGGTCTTGATATAAAGGCCATACTTCTTACCCACGGTCATTTTGACCATATCTGGGGAATCGAAGGCATCCATAAAAAAACAGATGCGGAAGTATATGCATCCGAAGATGAAAAGAACCTCCTTAATGATGACAGAAAGAACTGTTCCGCTCAGTGCGGAAGGTCATGTAAGATCGACGCCGATCATTATCTTAAGGACGAAGAGATACTTGATCTTTGCGATATGAAGATAAAAGTCTTAAAAACTCCTGGACATACTGAAGGCGGATGCTGCTTTTACATTGAAGAAGCAGGTTTTCTCATTTCCGGTGATACGCTCTTTTGTGAATCAGTAGGAAGAACAGATCTGCCTACGGGTTCCATGAGCACTCTGATCCGCAGCATAAAAGATAAGCTGATGCATCTTCCGAAGGATACCAAGGTATATCCGGGTCATGGCTCACCCACAAGCATAGAATATGAAAAGGAGTACAATCCTTTCTTATAGAATATGGATACTATCGTAGTTACAGTCGATAATACAGGTTTTGATTATGACATTCATTCTCTGGTAAAGGCTTTTTATCCGGAATGCGATGTTCTGGTTATTGGACCGGACGGGGAAAAGGATATCAGTTCATCGGAAGGGTATCCCGATATCAGTATCTCGTTCAGTGACCGAGAGATACTTCTGACGATCATGGGTGAAAAGACATTCGGACACAAGGTGGAGATCTTCCCGGATTATGACCGGACTGTCATAAAAAACCTGCTTAAGAGACTGATCTATACCGGCCTTTTCGGAATGACAGGGAAGACCCTTCCATGGGGCACGCTGACAGGAATAAGACCCACTAAGATCCCGATGCAGTTCCTTAGCGATACTTCGGATGAAGAGATCCGGGAGTACATGAAAGAAGTCTACATGTTAAGCGATGAAAAGCTTGACCTGTGCATCGACATAGCAAGAAGGGAATACGGGATATTAAAAAGTATAGACACCGAAGACAGTTACAGCCTTTATATAGGCATTCCGTTCTGCCCGACCAGATGTATGTACTGCTCATTTACATCTTATCCGATAGAAACGTGCAGAAACAAAGTTCTCGCTTACCTGAACGCGCTTTTTAAGGAGATGGATGAAGTCTCCGTGATATTTAAAGGAAAGCGTCTTAACAGCGTATATATAGGAGGAGGCACTCCGACGGCTTTGGAGGCGGAGGAGCTTGACAGACTTCTTTCAAAGCTTGAGAGCACATTTGACCTTAGCAATATAAGGGAACTGACTGTAGAAGCAGGACGTCCCGACAGCATCACGGCAGATAAACTGAGAGTCCTGAAAAAGCATAACGTAACGAGGATTTCAGTTAATCCCCAGTCAATGAACCAGAAAACCCTCGATGATATCGGACGTCTTCATTCTGTTGAGATGATAAAAGAGGTTTTCCGGATGGCGAGGGATGAAGGCTTTGATAACATCAACATGGATATCATACTTGGTCTTCCGGATGAGGGACCTGCCGAGGTTTCACATACTATTGAAGAGATCGGAAAGCTTTCACCCGATTCCCTGACTGTTCATTCCCTTGCGATAAAAAGGGCTTCCAAAATGGCCGAATGGATACAGACGAACGGGATCGGCACGCTCAATAATACCGACGAGACCATGAAGATCGCATCAGACGGAGCCCGTGCAATGGGGATGAAACCATATTACCTGTACAGGCAGAAGAATATGTCCGGCAATTTTGAAAACGTCGGATATGCCAAAGAGGGTAAAGAAGGGATATATAATATCCTCATTATGGAAGAGGTTGAATCGATCGTAGCGCTGGGAGCAGGAACCGTTACAAAGAGAGTATTCGGTGACGGGAGAATAGAGCGGACGGACAATGTTAAGGATATAGATCTTTATATAAACAATATAGATGAAATGATAGAAAGGAAGAAAGATTTATTTGGACCCTGATAGTATAACCCAGTTGATATTCATAATAGTTTTGGTGTTTTTAAGTGCGTTTTTCTCGGCTTCCGAGACAGCACTTACAACGGTCAACAGAGTATCATTGAAGACTCTGGCTGATGACGGAAACAAAAAAGCAAGAAGGACCTTGAAGGTTCTTGAAAAATACGGCAAGATGCTAAGTACGGTCCTTGTCGGAAACAATATAGTGAACCTTTCTGCTTCTGCGCTTGCCACCACATTTGCACTCAGGATAAGTGTGCCTGTCGGTGTGGCAACGCTCGTTCTGACGGTAGTGGTACTCATATTTGCAGAGATAGTACCCAAGAACCTTTCTGCGGCTAATGCGGAGAAGTTTTCACTTGCCATCTCCGGCATCATCAATCTGCTGATGATCATTATGACTCCGGTCATATTCCTTATAGATCTTTTTGCCAAAGGCATCATGTTCATCTTAAGGGTAGATCCCAATGCTTCCAAGCCCATTACCGAAAATGAGCTTCGTACTTATGTTGATGTTTCCCATGAAGACGGTGAGATTGAGGCCGAGGAAAAGGAAATGATCATAAACGTGTTCGACTTCGGAGATGCCGAGGCCAAAGACATTATGATCCCCAGAGTTGACATGGTCACGATTCCCAAGGATGCCACATTTGAAGAAGTAACAGATCTTTTCAAGAAGCATATGTATACCAGGCTGCCTGTCTATGAGGATGAAAAAGACAATATCATCGGCCTTATCAATATCAAGGATTTCATTCTGCATGAGATAGACGATCCCGGTGATTTCAACGTGGAATCCATCTTAAGAAAACCCTTCTTCACCCTGGAACACAAGATGACATCCGATCTTTTGCAGGAAATGCGGCAGTCCCATGACAACATGGCGTTTGTTCTTAACGAATACGGTTCATGTGTCGGGATGGTAACACTTGAAGATCTGCTCGAGGAGATAGTCGGAGAGATCCGGGATGAGTACGATGCCGATGAGGAAAATCTCATCCAGAAAATGGAGGAGAACACATATCTTATTGAAGGCAGCAAGAAACTGGATGATATAAACGATGAGCTGGGAACTACGCTTTCTTCGGAGGATTATGACTCAATAGGGGGTCTCATAATCGAACAGCTTGAGGATACGCTTCCCGAAGACGGAACCACGGTAACCCTGGAGGACGGCATCACATTAAAGGTTGCCGGAGTCAGCCAGAACCGCATCCAGAAGGTCATCATGACACTGCCTTCCGAAGAAGACGAAGAGACCGAATAGATTTGTAAAAAATCTTTTATTCTACAGTCATGTGTGCTATAATGCTATTCGCTGTATCATTACGGTCACACGTATGATATCAGATGATCTTTGAACATTATTTAGTATTTTGAGGTGAATCATAATGAAAAAGAGTACTTCCATTATCAGCCTGATCATTTTAGTGGCTTTGTTAGTGGTTTTCGGCATTACCGCAACGACCGGATTTACCGGCCAGAACGGCGGCGCAGCGAGGGACATTCCTTTAGGACTTGATCTTGAAGGCGGTGTTTCCATTACATATCAGGTAGTTGGCGAAGGAACTCCCAGCGCTGAGGATATGGCAGATACCATATACAAGATGCAGCAGAGAGTCCAGAACTACAGTACCGAGTCTCTGGTTTATCAGGAAGGTGTCGACAGGATCAATATAGAGATCCCCGGTGTTTCGGATGCAGAATCGATCCTTGAAGATCTTGGTAAGCCCGGTTCACTTTATTTCATAAGACAGACTGATGCATCGGGCAATCAGAACTATACATACGGTCTTGATGCCGACGGTCAGCTGACATACATCCTTCTTAAGGATATCAATACCTGTATTGCAGACGGAGATGCAGTTCTTACGGGAACAGACGTCAAGTCGGCAGAAGCCGGTTCGATCCAGGATCAGATGACAAAGAATAATGAATTCATCGTATCTTTGTCAATGACTGATGAAGGAACACAGAAATTTGCCGATGCAACGGCAAAGGCATTTGCCGCCGGAGAGAGCATCGCTATCTACTATGACGGACAGATTGTATCCGCACCTAACGTAAAGGCAGTCATTACCGATGGCCAGGCACAGATAACAGGTAACTTCACATATGATGAAGCCAACAAGCTTGCTTCAACAATAAGGATCGGTGGACTCAAGCTTCAGCTTGAACAGCTGCATTCCAAGGTTGTAGGAGCACAGCTCGGTACAGAAGCTATCGCAACATCACTTAAGGCTGCGCTTATCGGTTTTATCGTGATCGTAGTATTTATGATTCTGGTATACAGGATATCAGGTCTTGCAGCTTCACTTGCGCTTGCACTTTACTGCGAACTTGTGATCATCCTGCTTGATGCTTTCCAGATCACACTTACACTTCCCGGTATTGCAGGTATCATCCTGTCGATCGGTATGGCGGTCGATGCCAACGTTATCGTATTTGCACGTATTAAGGAAGAGATCGGTAAAGGCAAGACAGTTGAGTCTGCGATCGATGTCGGATACAAGAAGGCGCTTTCAGCAATTCTGGATGGTAATATAACTACTCTTATAGCAGCTGCAGTGCTTGGTGTTCTCGGCACGGGTTCCATTAAGGGATTCGCGGCAACCCTGGCCCTTGGTATCGTCCTTTCAATGTTCACGGCGCTTTTCATTGCCAAGTGGATCATGAAGGCGTTCTTTGCTCTGGGCTGCAGATCGGAAAAACTCTACGGAGTGCAGAGAGAGCCCAAGGTAGTTGATTTCCTTTCTCATAAAAAGCTCTTCTTTGCCATTTCGATAATTGCGATAATATCAGGATTTGTATTTATGGGAATACATGCTTCAAAGGGAGGCAATATTCTTAACTACAGCCTTGATTTCGTAGGAGGTACTTCTACAGAGGTAACATTCACAACCGATATGCCCATAGCTGAGATCGACTCAACAGTTGTTCCGGTCATAGAGAGCATCACCAATGATGGAAGTGTTATCCCTCAGAAGATCGACGGAACAAATGATGTTATATTCAAGTCAAGATCTCTTACAAATGATGAGGCTGCTAAACTGAAGGATGAACTTGCTGCTAAATTCGGAGCTACGATCAAGAGTTCAGAAACAATAAGCTCCACAGTATCGGGCGAGATGAAGCGTGATGCAATTATAGCAGTGGCAGTTGCTTCGTTCTGTATGCTCCTTTATATATGGTTCAGATTCAAGGATGTCAGATTCGGATGTTCTTCGGTTCTTGCACTTGTACATGACGTGCTGGTAGTTCTGGCTTTCTATGCGATCGTCAGGGTATCGGTCGGAAGCACTTTCATTGCCTGTATGCTTACGATAGTCGGTTACTCCATAAACGCTACGATCGTTATATTTGACCGTATCCGTGAAAACAAGGAGACCATGGGCCCGAAGGATTCGCTTGACGAGACCGTTAACAGGTCTATAACCCAGACTCTTTCAAGATCGGTATTTACATCACTTACCACGTTCATCATGGTAGCTGCACTTTATGTGCTGGGTGTTTCTTCGATCAAAGAATTTGCACTTCCCCTGATGGCAGGTATCCTCTGCGGTACTTATTCTTCGATCTGCCTGGCATCGGCATTCTATATGGTGCTTCGTAAAGTAGGTAAAAAGGCTGAATAAGCCGAATAAATAAATGAAGTCAAAACGGCCTGATGATGATCGATTCATCAGGCCGTTTTGACTATAAGGAACTGTTATAAGATCCCGCTGGGACAGGAAATCTATGAAAAAATGGATGGTCACATCAAAGAGGGCGGACTTTGATGCAATAGCACAAAAATATAATATTGATAAGGTCATAGCACGTATCATAAGGAACAGGGACATAATATCTGACGAAGATATGGCCCTTTTTCTTAACGGAAAGATGAGTGATATCCATGATCCCCATCTTATGAAGGATCTTGATAAGGCAGCCGGGATCGTCAAAGAAGCCATAAACGGGAATACTAAGATAAGGGTAATGGGTGACTTTGACGTTGACGGTGTATGTGCCACTTTCATCCTGAAAAAGGGACTGAAAGCTCTTGGAGCCGATGTCGATAATGACATCCCTGACAGGGTTAAGGAAGGATACGGCATCAACGACAGTATGGTTCAAAAGGCACATGATGACGGAGTAGGTCTTATCATTACCTGTGATAACGGTATCGCTGCAGCGGGCCAGGTTGCGCTTGCCGGCAGTCTGGGAATTAAGGTCATTGTTACGGATCATCACGAAGTACCCTATGAGATCGTAAACGATAAAAAGGAATATATCCTGCCGGATGCATGTGCGGTTGTGGACCCCAAAAGAGAGGATTGCACTTATCCGTTCAAATCCATCTGCGGAGCAGTGGTTGCCTATAAATTAATGCTGGTCATGCTGGATGATACCCATAAGGATGTGCTTGACGAGCTGCTTCCCTTCGCTGCTCTTGCGACAGTGTGCGATATCATGGAACTAAAGGATGAGAACCGCATTATAGTAAAATATGGTCTTGAAGCCATGAATGCAACCGCAAATGTGGGACTTAAGGCTCTGCTTGATGTGTGCGGACTTACCGGTAAAAATCTCGGGGCATACCATGCCGGATTCATTTTAGGTCCCTGCATCAATTCAACGGGAAGGCTGGAAAGCGCGAAAAGGGCACTGGATCTTTTTGAGTCCGTAAACTACGATGATGCAGTCATTATCGCCGGTGAATTAAGAGAACTTAATATCTCCCGCAAGAGCATGACTGAGGAGGGCACTGCCAGGGCACTTAAGATCATAGAAAACTCCGAGATCAGAAATGACAGAGTTCTTGTAGTTTTTGTGGAGGATGTTCACGAATCACTGGCAGGAATAATAGCCGGAAGGATAAGGGAAAGATACAACAGACCATCTTTTGTGATCACAAGGGGTGAAGAGGGTGTCAAGGGCTCCGGAAGATCGATAGAAAGTTACGATATGTATGCTGCACTTACTGAAGTGAAGGATCTGTTTACCAGATTCGGCGGACACAGAATGGCTGCAGGCGTTTCTCTTGAAAACGCGGAAAAGATAGATGAGATGAGACAGCGTCTTAATGACAACTGTTCTCTGTCTGAGGATGACCTTACTGAAAAGATACATATAGATGTTCCAATGCCCTTATCATATATATCAGAGAGGCTGATCAGTTCATTCAGTATACTTGAACCCTTCGGGACAGGGAACCCGAAACCGGTCTTTGCAACTAAAAATATATCCTTGATTTCATACGATAAAATGGGTAAAAATAGGGTTATAGGGAAGTTCAGGATCCTGGATGAGTCTGGCAAAGGATATGACATGGTATATTTCGGGGATCTTGATGAATTTGATGAATTTCTCATTAAAAAGGCGGACGAAAATATATTGGATCGCCTTAAAAAGAGATCGGTTAAACCGGGAGAAGTCACGATCGATATCGTATATTATCCCGATTTCAATGAATATAAAGGTAACAGAACCATTCAGATAATAATGGAGCAGTACAGATAGCTGGCTGCTCAAAAGGAGATCATATGGTCGCTACAATAACGCTTAATCCCGCAGTAGACAAAACACTTAATGCATCTAGAGTCGTAATGGGAACCGTTAACAGGATGGATTCGGCAACCAATATGGCGGGAGGAAAAGGGATCAATGTTGCAAAAGTCCTCTGTCAGTATGATATTAAGGTAAAAACCCTCGGCTTTATCGGAGGATACAGCGGTGATGTAATAAACGATGCGGTCAGGAAGATGGGAGCAACTCCCTGTTTTACCAGAGTATCAGGCGATACCAGGACTTCGGTAAATCTCATAACCGAGGACGGATATATCACGGAATTCCTGGAGCCCGGTCCGATGATACAACCCTCGGAACTTGAGGAGTTTTATGCCACATATGAAAAAGAGATCGATGATTGCGATATAGTCGTTATTTCGGGATCGGCGCCTTTGGGTGTAGGACCGGAAACATATGTTAAGATGATCGATCTGGCCAATGCAAAAGGGAAAAAAGTCATGCTCGACACATCAGGAGACAACCTTAAAAAGGGCATGTATGCAAGGCCGTTTATGATGAAACCCAATCTGAAGGAGCTTGAGTCATTGATGGGCAGAAGGATACAGGGAATCAGGGACGTTACAGACTCGGCACTGCAGATAGTTGAATGGGGAGTTCCCAATGTTCTTGTGTCAATGGGAAGCAGGGGAATCCTTTATGCGAGGGATAATGACGGGAAAAGTGAAGTATATTATGTTCAGGCGCCGTCGATCCGTGCTGTGAATTCGGTAGGCTCCGGAGACAGTGCCGTTGCGGCATTTGTGATATCCATGCTCCAGGGTCTTGGCCCTGAAGAGACCATAAAGAGATGTGTTGCCATATCGGCAGCCAATGCATGTTCACTTGAAAACGGAGTGATATCAAAAGAAAAGGCTGCAGAGTTTGAAGAAGGACTCACTCTTTCATAAACGTAGAAAAGCGTCGGCATAACCGACGCTTTTCAGCTTATGAGGGGGGAGATAGTGAGTTTGTATCAAACTATCTATGGTTTTATCTTACGATCAAATTGTGTCCAAAATGTGTTTTCATTGTGAAAAAAGAATAAAAAAGTTATACTATCCTTATCCGCCAAGAAAGGAAACATCTTTATGTTCAGCTTAGAATATCTACTTGACAGGCTTGATTACTCTATTGTCCTCGGGTCACCTGCGGGCAATGTTTCAGAGGTGGTCATAGACTCGAGGAAGGTCACAAAGGACTGCCTTTTTATCTGTATAGAAGGTTATAGATTTGATGCTCATTCCGTAGCAGACAAGATTATTTCCGATGGCGCTTCGGTGCTGGTCATTCAGAATGAGCTTTCCAGGGAAGCCATGGATCTTGCCAGAAAAAACGATGTGACGCTTGTAAAGGTCGATGATACAAGATATGCCATGGCGTTTATATCAGCTGCATTCTTCGGACATCCGGCTGATGATCTTAAGGTCATAGGTATTACAGGGACCAAGGGTAAGACGACCACGTCATATCTTGTTAAAAGTGCGCTTGAAGAAGCCGGGATAAAGACCGGCCTCATCGGTTCCATTGAGACCATAATAGGTGATGAGCATATCCCTTCACTGAACACAACACCGGAATCCTTCGTTCTGCAGGGATATTTTAAAAAGATGAAGGACAGCGGGATAACCACTGTGGTAATGGAAGTAGCTTCCCAGGGATTAAAGCTTTTCAGGACTCAGGGATTTACCTTTGAACTCGGTATCTTTACCAACCTTGAACCTGATCATATAGGGCCCAATGAGCATGAATCCTTTGAAGAGTACATAGAGTGCAAGAGCAGGCTCTTTAAACAGTGCAGATACGGAATTGTCAATGCGGATGATCCCCACCTTTTAAAGGTTATAAAGGATCACACATGCGATATCTATACCTACGGATTTAATAAGGATGCTGATCTTTGGGCAGACAATGTTGAACTTATAAAAACACCCGGACAGCCCGGACTTGAGTTTGATATGCACGGAGAAGTGAATGCTCATGTTTCTGTCCCGACGCCCGGACTTTTTGGAGCATACAATGCTCTTTGCGCCGCATCGATCTGCCACTATTTCGGAATATCCGATGGTGTTATTGTAAGTGCGTTGGGAAGAGCACATGTTAAGGGAAGAACAGAGATAATAAAGACACCTTATCCGTTTACTCTGATGATCGATTATGCTCATAATGCGATGAGCCTTGAGAGCCTTCTTAAATCTCTCAGGGAATACAAACCGAAACGTCTCATTGTCCTGTTCGGATGCGGAGGCAACCGGTCAAGAGACAGACGGCTGGGCATGGGAGAGGTTGCAGGGAAACTTGCCGATCTTACGGTGATCACATCCGACAATCCGAGGGATGAAGATCCTCAGGCCATAATCGATGATATCAAGGAAGGCATCATCCCCACAGGCGGCAAATATGTTGAGATAATCAATCGCATAGAAGCCATAAGGTACGTTATTGAAAACGGTAAGAAGAACGATATGATCGTCCTTGCAGGGAAAGGACATGAGGATTACCAGGAGATAAAGGGCGTCAAATATCCCATGGACGAACGCGTGATCGTTAAAGACATTATCAGGAAACTCGAAAACGAATAGTATGCATTACGCTGACGTTATTATAGATATTTCACATGAAAAGGTCGACAGATCATTTCAATATATCATACCTGAACACTTAACGGATGTTATCGGAGTGGGAGACTGTGTCAACATCCCTTTCGGAAAGGGAAATACCATTCGCACAGGTTATGTCATAGGAATAAGCGATAAGTGTGAATATGACGAATCCAGGCTGAAATACATTGATTCCCGTTGTGAAGATATAAACACGATCGAGGCTGATTATATAAGGCTTGCAGCATGGATAAGGCAGACCTACGGATCCACGATGATAGCGGCGCTAAAGACCGTGCTTCCGGCCAAGAAGACCGTAAAAAGCCTTGAAAAGAAAAAGATAGCAAGGCTTCTTTCGCCGGACGAGATAAGATCTTTATATCATGAGTGCATCAGAAAAAAACACAACGCCAAGGCAAGACTCCTTCTGGAACTTTCAACGGAAGAGATACTTCCTTATGAACTTGTTACGGGAAAGCTCGGTGTGTCCGCTCAGACAGTCAATTCCCTTCGCAACGACGGAGTGATCGCCATTGAGAGTATCAGCTGCTACAGGAATCCTGTTACGCTGGAGGACCGTTCGGAAGTAAAGGTAAGCCTGTCCGGGGAACAAAGAGACATTGTCGATCACATAAACGCCAATCCGGGAAGATATCTCATACACGGGATTACCGGTTCCGGTAAGACGGAAGTTTATCTTAATATAATTGAAAATGTGATAAAAAAAGGTCGACAGTGCATCATGCTGATCCCGGAGATCGCACTGACTTACCAGACCCTTATGAGGTTTTACAAAAGATTTGGTGACAGGGTATCGGTCATCAATTCAACCCTCTCTGCCGGAGAAAGATATGATCAGTGTCTTCGTGCAAAAAATGGTGACATTGATGTCATAATAGGTCCCAGATCCGCGCTTTTTGTGCCCTTTAAGGATCTTGGAATGGTCATTATAGATGAGGAGCATGAGAATACCTATATCTCCGAACAGAATCCAAGATATCATACCCGGGATGTCGCCGAGAAACTCTGTGAATTAAGAAACGCGACTCTTGTTCTAGGCTCAGCCACCCCCTCGGTAGAAACCTATTACCTGGCCGGACAGGGATATTATAAACTTTTCAGACTTACCAGAAGACTGACCGGAGGGACGCTTCCCGAAACCTCGATCGTTGATATGCGAAGGGAACTCCGGGACGGTAATAAGCTGATGCTGAGTCGCCTGCTCCAGGCAAAGATAAGGGACAGACTCGATAAAAAAGAGCAGATCATGCTCTTTTTGAACAGGCGGGGATACTCAGGATTTCTTAACTGCAGAATGTGCGGACATGTGATCAGGTGCCCTCATTGTGATGTGTCGCTTTCAAGACATAACGATAATATGTTAAGATGTCATTACTGCGGCTATGAGACACCCGAGATCAGAAAATGTCCGGAGTGCGGATCGACTCACATAAGGGCATTAAGAGTGGGGACACAACAGGTCGAAGAGTGCCTGAACAGGCTTTTTCCCGATGCGAGAGTCCTTCGGATGGATGCCGATACTACGAAGAAAAAAGACAGCTACGAAAAGATACTCGGCACCTTTGCAAACGGGGAAGCCGACATTCTCATCGGTACTCAGATGATAGTAAAGGGTCATGATTTTTCGAATGTGACGCTCGTAGGAGCGATACTTGCCGACCTTTCGTTAAATGAAGCCGATTTTAAGACAGGTGAAAGGACATTTCAGCTGCTCACACAGGCCATCGGACGCGCAGGCCGCGGCTGCATACCGGGAGAGGCACTCATACAGACATATAAGCCGGATCATTACAGCATAGTCTATGCGTCCAGACAGGACTATGAAGCCTTTTACGATGAGGAAATATCATACAGGGAACTGTGTTCGTATCCGCCTGCGGGAAACATGGTGCATGTACTTGTATCATCCGATGATGAACGCAGATCGCTGGGACTGGCCACGGCACTTAAAAAGCAGGCAACAGCCGGTGTTTCGGTCATCGGACCGGCACCCGATTCGGTTTTTAAGATAAACGACTATTACAGATACGGAATATATATTAAGGGAAAGGATAAAAAAAGTGTCGAAGCAGTCCGGTTAAGAATGGAGGAATTCTTAAGGACGGCACCGCTTAAAAATGAAAGCGTGATATTCGACGTACTTTAAAAGGAGCAGAATATGGCTATAAGAAACATAAGACAGATCGGAGACAGTGTGCTCAATAAGCCCTGCAAGGAAGTAAAGGAGATAAACGACAGGACCCGCGAACTCATCTCGGATATGTTCGATACTATGTATGAGGCTGAGGGTGTCGGACTTGCAGCCCCCCAGGTCGGGATCCTGAAAAAGATTTTCGTGGTGGATGTTACGGGTGAGGAACCTCTTCTTTTTGTCAATCCGACGATACTTGAAACTGACGGGGAACAGACGGGGTATGAAGGCTGCCTTTCCGTTGAAGGCAAATCCGGACTGGTAACAAGGCCCAATCACGTAAAGGTAAAGGCTTTTGATATCAATATGAACGAATTCACAATGGAAGCGGAAGGCTTCCTTGCAAGAGCGATACTTCATGAGAACGATCACCTTAACGGAGTCTTATATGTCGAAAAGGTTGAAGGACCTTTGCTTACAAATGAGGAACTCGCAAAGATGATGGAAGAACAGGAAAAGAGTGAATGATCCTATGAAGATAGTTTTTATGGGCACGCCTGACTTTGCGGTGTGCAGTCTTGAATCATTGATAAAGGCCGGACATGAGATCACCTGTGTAGTGACTCAGCCCGACAGACAAAAAGGCAGGGGCAGGGAACTTGCCTTTTGTCCGGTTAAGGAATGTGCATTAAAGCATGGTCTTAACGTGTTTTCACCGGTGAAGATCAAAGATCTCGGATCGGTAGACGAATTAAGGAAATACGAGGCGGACATATTTGTGGTTGCTGCTTTCGGCCAGATACTGTCCGAGGAGATCCTCAATATGCCGAAGTTCGGATGTGTAAATATCCACGCGTCGCTCCTTCCGCATTTAAGGGGTGCTGCACCCATCCAGTGGTCCATACTTAACGGAGATAAGGAAACCGGTGTCAGCATACAGCAGATGGAAAAGGGACTCGATACCGGAGATGTGCTTATTTCACGGGCCATACCCATAGAGAATACCGATACGGGGGCCTCTCTTTTTGATAAGCTGATGATACTCGGAGGAGAACTTATCGTTGAGCTTCTTCCGATGATAGAACAGGGTACCGTCAAACCTGTAAGGCAGGATGAGAGCAAAGCTACATACGCATCAAAGATCACCAAGGATATGGGACTTATCGACTGGACAAAGGATGCCGCAACGATAGAAAGGTATGTCAGAGGACTTAATTCATGGCCCTCTGCTTTTACATATATTGACGGCAGAATGCTGAAGATATGGAGTGCAAAGGTTTCGGATGAAGAATCATCCGGCAAACCGGGAACGGTAACGGCGACATCAAACGATAGCATAACGGTTCAGACCGGCAGAGGGAGCCTTGTGATCACCGAAGTTCAGCTCGAAGGTAAAAAGAGGATGAGCACAGGTGAATTCCTGCGAGGTTTCAGGCTGGAAAAGGGGATAAGGCTTAATGGCGGTCAATGAAAGGGAGATAATCCTTGATAGTCTGATCGAAATAAATGAGAAGGGTTCCCTTTCTCATCTCGTACTAGGTGATGTTCTCCAAAAGTATGATTATCTTACGGGAGAAAAAAAGGCCTTTATAAAAAAGGTCATTGAAGGGACCGTAGAAAAACTCATCGTTATAGATGATGTAATTAATTCCTATATCAGGAATGGTATTGACAGACAGAAACCGCTTATAAGAAACCTTCTTCGGATGAGTGTCTATCAGATCCTTTTTCTTGATAAGATACCGGACAGCGCAGTATGCAATGAAGCAGTAAAACTTGCAAAGAGCCGGGGCTTTTCGGGATTATCGGGGCTGGTCAACGGAGTCCTTCGAAATATCTGCAGACATAAGGATGATATAAGTACCGATAAGTGCGGTGTTCCGGAATGGATAAGGGAGCATCTTATATCCTGTTATGGAGAGGATAAAGCAGAAGCAATCTTAGGTGATATCGATAAGGTACACCCTGTTACGGTGAGAATAAGGAAAAAAGGAACCGATATGAGTGTCCTTATACCGTCAGACATCCTGCCTTTTGCTTATTATCTTAAGGAGAGGGTATCTCCGAAGGATGTAAAAGGTTATGAAGAAGGATCATTTGTAATACAGGATGTTGCCGGAATGCATGTTGCGCTTATGGCTGATATCAAAGAAGGAGAGCAGGTTCTTGATCTTTGTGCCGCCCCGGGAATGAAATCCCTTCATGCATACGATATGGGCGCTAATGTCATATCATGCGATATCTCGGAACGAAAGACCGACCTTATAAATGAAAATATAAAGAGATGCATAGATGATACACCGGAGCATTATATAAAGACGATCGTTTCAGATGCAACCGAATATAAAAAGGATTTTGAAGAAGAGTTTGATGTAGTGCTTGCCGATGTTCCCTGTTCAGGACTCGGTGTCATGGGACGCAAATCCGACATAAGGCATAAAACGAAAAAAGAAGATCTCGAATCATTAAGTGAGTATCAGAAAAAGATAATAGACAATGCAGTGCGCTATGTTAAAAAGGGTGGAAAACTCGTATACAGCACCTGCACCCTAAGCCCTGCGGAAAACGAAGAGAATGCATTATATGCTGTAAATAAACATGGCTTCAGGCTCATAAAGGAGAGGCAGTTTTTCCAGGGGATAGACGGAACCGACGGCTTTTACATAGCTGTTCTTGTAAAAGGCTGAGCACATGGACAGTTAACATAATATGGTTGACATAAAATCGTTTAATATTGAAGAATTAACCGAATATATAAAAGGACTTAATGAAAGCGCATTCAGGGCCAAACAGCTTTATGAATGGATGCACGTACATCTGGCAAGGAGCTTTGATGAGATGAGCAACCTTCCAGCTTCATTAAGGGATAAACTTAACAAGGAGTGTGAACTTAACGCACTTTCGATCGAAACCGTTCAGACATCGAAGATAGACGGAACCAGAAAATATCTGTTCCGGTTATCGGACGGCAATCATGTTGAGTCCGTTTTCATGAAGTATAAACATGGAAACAGTGTATGCATTTCAAGCCAGGTCGGGTGCCGGATGGGATGTCGGTTCTGCGCATCCACGATAGACGGCCTTGTCAGATCTCTTAGTGCTTCGGAGATGCTGGATCAGATCTATTCGATCACCAGGGATACAGGCCTTCGTGTATCAAATGTTGTTGTGATGGGAATCGGAGAACCCCTTGATAATTATGATAATCTTGTAAGATTCATAAAAATGCTGAGTGACGAAAAGGGACTTAATATCTCCCAGCGGAACATTACGGTATCAACCTGCGGAATAGTCCCCAACATATTAAGACTTGCAGAAGAGGACCTTAAGATCACGCTTGCATTATCTCTACACAGTGCGACCGACGAAAAACGCAGAAGGCTCATGCCGGTAGCTGATGCTTATTCAATAAGCGAACTTATGGACAGCTGCAGAAAGTACTTTGACAGGACCGGACGAAGACTCAGCTTTGAGTATGCGCTCGTGGCCGGAGAAAATGATTCGGATGAAGACGCTGATAAGCTTGGCGCTTTATCAAGGAGTGTGGGGGCCCATGTTAATCTCATACCGGTCAATCCCGTAAAAGAGCGTTCTTATCGCAGATCCTCAAAGGATCGCATCGCTGCTTTCAAAAATAAACTTGAAAAAAATGGGATAAATGTTACTATTAGAAGAGAATTAGGCTCGGATATAGACGGCGCTTGCGGACAGTTACGGAGAAATCATAAGTCCGAAGGCGCTAATTGAGTGCCTTAATAACCAAAGGAGCAGTTTTTCTTGAAATCTTTTTCGGTAACCGATATCGGCAGAAAAAGACAACTGAATCAGGACTTCGTTTTTTCAAGTGATGACAGTATAGGTGCACTTAAGAACCTTTACATAGTCGCTGACGGAATGGGAGGCCATAATGCTGGAGACTTTGCTTCTAAATACACCGTTGAGACGGTTGTGAGGGAGATAAAGGGAAGTATCGAGAAAAAGCCTTTCCGTATCATAGGCAAGGCGATACGTGTTGCAAATGAACTTGTCCGTGCGCGTGCCAAGGAAGATATCCATATGTACGGCATGGGTACTACCATTGTCATTGCCACAATAGAAGAGCATCAGCTTCAGATAGCCAATGTCGGAGACAGCCGCCTTTATCTTATAAGTGATACGATAAGGCAGATTACCAGGGACCATTCGCTGGTTGCCGAAATGGTGAGGAAGGGGGGAATAGCCCCTGAGGCTGCCAAGGATCATCCCGATAAGAACATAATCACGAGAGCCGTGGGAGCCAGGGATTCCATTGAAGTTGACTTCTTTACGGAGGATCTGTCCGAAGGAGATATAGTGCTTCTCTGCTCGGACGGGCTTACAAACATGCTCTCTGATGAAGAGATATTCAATATAGTAAAAAAGAGCACTACACTTGAAGAAAAGGCTACAGAGCTAATTAACGCAGCCAATGAGAACGGAGGCAAGGACAATATTGCCGTCATTCTCATTGACGATTACGCATAAATGGTGATCATATGATAAGAATTGGAATGTTGATTAGTGACCGATATGAGATCCTCGAAAAGATCGGCACCGGTGGCATGTCTGATGTTTACAAGGCAAAAGACCATAAACTGAACAGATTCGTGGCAGTAAAGGTCCTTAAGCAGGAATTTTCGGAGAATGCAAACTTCGTTTCCAAATTCCGTGTTGAGGCACAGGCTGCTGCTGGATTGATGCACCCTAATATAGTAAATGTTTACGATGTGGGACAGGAAGAGGGCATCCATTTTATCGTGATGGAACTCGTTGAAGGTATCACGCTGAAGAAGTATATCGAGAAGAAGGCCCGCCTTTCGGTAAAGGAAGCAATAAGCATTGCTATCCAGGTCAGCATGGGAATCGAGGCTGCACATAATAATCACATCATTCACAGGGATATCAAACCACAGAACATAATCATTTCAAAAGACGGCAAGGTAAAGGTTACCGACTTCGGAATAGCCAAGGCTGCAACTTCCAATACCATAACATCAAACGTTATGGGTTCTGTGCACTATACTTCACCAGAACAGGCAAGAGGCGGATATTCGGATGAGAAATCCGATATCTACTCTCTGGGTATAACCTTCTTTGAGATGCTCACGGGGCGGGTTCCTTTTAACGGAGAGACTACGGTTGCGATCGCCATCAAGCATATTCAGGAGGATATGCCTTCACCACGCGAGTTTGTATCAGAGATACCTTACAGCGTGGAACAGATAGTGCTTAAGTGTACGCAGAAATCACCTGACCGCAGATATCAGTCAATGTCCGAACTCATTAAGGATCTTAAGTATGCACTTATGAATCCGGATGAGGATTTTGTCCATATAGATGATCCTGACGAGGTCGCTGCGACAAAGACAGTGGATGATTCCGATATATCAAGGATCAAGCGTCAGTCATCCAGAAGAGAATCGTTGGAGGATTCAGTCTCATTAAGAACTGAACGCGAGGTTTTAAGAGAAGTTCAAAGAAAAGAAAACGCAGCCCGTGCCCAGCAGGGACAAAGACGCCCCAAGAATCAGAGGCAGGGCCGATACTACGAAGAATATGAAGACCAGTATGATGACAGGTATGCGGACGAGTCTGATTCAGACCCCAAGATGGAGAAGATAACTACCATACTTGCCGTAGTAGCTGCTGTTCTCATAGGTCTTATCGTTATTTTCCTTATAGCCAAGACACTGGGGGTATTTGATCCCTCGGATGATAACGATCCAAAGACAGAAGAAAGTGCAAAGGGATTTGTTACGATGCCGGATGTTGTTGGCAAATCCTATGATGATGTCAAAAAGGAACTCATCGATCTTGGCCTTACTCCGGAGCCTGAATATGAGGTAAGCTCCGAAATCGCGGCAGGTTCCGTAATGCGCACCAGTGTGGACGCAGGTTCAATGATAGAGGTTGGATCGAGTGTTACGGTTACTATAAGTTCCGGTGAAGAGGAAAACGGAATAGAGGTTCCGGATATTGTCGGAAAATCAGAGGCCGAGGCTGTATCAGAACTGGTTGGCAAGGGACTTACGATCAGCAAGACGGAAGGCTATGACCAGTATATTCAGGCAGGCTACATATACAAGCAGGAACCGGCTGGCGGAACCAAGGTTCCACCGGATACATCGATCACACTGTATATAAGCAAGGGTCCCGAGACAAGCAAAGTGTCTGTTCCGAACCTCCTTTCTCAGGATGAGGAAACGGCAATGGCCATGCTTGCGGAAAACGGACTTGAACTCGGAAATGTTATGGAAGTCAATTATGAAGATCCGGCATATGAAGGTCTGGTCTGCTCGCAGAGCTATGCTCCAGGCACGTTCCTTGACGCAGGGTCGAAGGTCGATATTTCAATAAGCATAGGTCCGATCCAGAGCACATATAAATTCACGGATACCATCATGGCACCTACGGCCACTGAAGATCCGAACTTCAAACTCGGAACCATGGTTACGATCACTATGACTGCAGATGACGGAACGGTTCTTCTGAGCACACAGACTTCTTCGTTCCCTATCGCTGAGCAGAACATTACCGGTATCAAATCTGAGAGCGGAACGATCCTGTTCCAGTATATAAATCAGGGTGAAAGTTCCGTAGTCACCAATGAAGACGGTACGACTACGACCGTTGAAGGTGAATCGGAATCAAAAGAGATAAAGCGTTCGGTAACATTTGTGGCAGAGTAAATGACAGGAAAGATAATAAAAGGAATCGCAGGATTTTACTATGTATATACGACCCTTGGCCTTGTGGAATGCAAGGCCAAGGGCGTTTTTCGCAATAAGAACATAAAACCGCTTGTCGGAGATAACGTCAGGATAAGCATGATCGATGAAGAACAGATGACAGGAAACATAGACGAGATCCTTGAAAGAAAGAATTCCCTCATACGTCCTGCATCGGCCAATATTGATCAGGCAATGATAATTTTTGCTATAACAAAGCCTGATCCCAATTATAACCTTCTTGACAGGTTCCTCATCTCGATGAGGCAGCAGGACATCCCTACCGTAGTGTGCTTTAATAAATCAGATATTGCGACCGATGATGATATAGATGAACTGAAAAAAGCATATGAAGGATGCGGATGCAGAGTTCTTTTTGTAAGTGCGAGGATAGAAGAGGGACTTTCGGATATAGAGGAAGTACTTAAAGGAAAAACAACTGTCGTTGCCGGACCTTCGGGTGTCGGAAAATCGACTATCGTTAATGCGCTATACCCCGAAGCCAATATGGAAACGGGTGAGATATCAAGAAAGATAGAACGGGGAAAACATACTACACGGCATGCAGAACTCTTTGCTCTTTCAGAGGATACGTTTATCATGGATACCCCTGGATTTACATCACTTTATATCAAAGGGATCAAAAAAGAAGAACTCTGGGAGTATTATCCTGAATTCATAGAACACGAAAAGAACTGCAGGTTCGGCGGATGTTCTCATATCAGCGAACCTGACTGTGGTGTTAAGGAAGCCGTTAACGACGGTCTGGTCAGCAGGATCAGGTATGAGAATTACTGCATCCTTTATAATGAACTTAAGGACAACGAAAAATGGTAGATAAAAAAGGTAAAACCGAATTTTTCTGGCTGATACTTTTCTTTATCGTATTCATAAACGGATTCGAAGCGGGAGGTTATCAGGCCAGCCTTTATACGATAGGCCAGAATTATGACCTCAGTGTCACTTCCATGGGGTTTTTTGCGTCAGCAGAACTGTTGGCTACAATGCTTGCGCCGCTGATCTTGGGAAGCTGGGCAGACAGAACATCAAAGATAAAGAGCCTTTCCATACTGCTTGGACTTCAGTTTATATCATCAGCCGTTATTCTGCTTATAGACGCAAGCAGCGTATTTGTTGTCGGGATGTTTTTTCTGGGAATGACCACCAGCGCCCTTCAGTTCATCTCGATCGCGAATCTTGCAGATGCATATCCCTTATCAGGCAAAAAGAAGATCGGATATATCACATCAATGTATGCTCTCGGAGCGCTTCTTGCTCCGCTTATCGTTGACAGATATCTTAAGATGGGTCTTCCATGGAGAACACTTTTTGTACTTCTCGGAGCAGGAAGCCTTATCTCATTTGTGTTCATACTGAGATCAAAGGACGGTGTAAGAGAGGATATCCCGGACATGGGAACAGATACGGATATATCGTCAGATAAAGGAGTATTTCATACCGGAGCGATCCTTCTGCTCTGTGTTATCATGTGCATCTATGTAGGCTTTGAAAACGGATTTTCATTCTTTGTAGATACCACTTTCAAGGATGTCCTTAAATCAGATCTGGGTAAATACGCCCTGTCCGTTTTCTGGGCTGTTATGATCCCTTCAAGGATACTGGTCGGATACTTTGCTAAAAAGGTTAAGGCAATACTTATAAGCGCACTTATCGCGATCCCTGCTGTTACCCTTATCTTTTCTATTACAGGAAACAGTTCACTGGCTTTTCTTTTATGTATCCCGCTCGGGCTTGCAAGCGGAGCGATCTATCCCTGTGTTCTTAATATCATGATTCCTTTTGCCGGCAAAAAGACCGCAACTGCTACAGGAATGATCACAACTGCTACAGGTATCGGTGGAGTAGTGTTTACCGCCCTTACCGGAATCATAGGTGACAGATTTGGTATGCGTTCTGCCATGGCAGTTCTGTCAGCATTCTTTATTATTTCCCTTATTTCTTCCATCTGCGTAATAAGACAGGATAAGAAATGATTTACTGAGTGTTATTATCAGGTAATGAATAATAATGTCCCAATAACCTATTGACATAGTAGGTATATACTGATATATTGTTTTCAACTTATTTTATGAAAGGGAAATTGTAAAATGAAGGTATCAACTAGGGTAGAATATGGACTTATTGCACTTACGGATATAGTCATCCATTCAGATGGGGGACATAGTGTATCTGCACCCGATATATCTCAGAGACAGCATATATCACATAAATATCTGGAGCAGATATTATTGCTCCTGCGTCAGGCCGGATTTATAAAGGCTCAAAAGGGTATAAGAGGAGGATATGTCCTCAATTGCCCTCCGGAGGATATAACAATCACCGATGTTTTGAATGCATTGGATGGCAATATACTGGCCGGAATGGATGATGGAGATGAATATGCAGGGCTGAGGTCCGTGATCAATACCTGCTTTTGGGACAAGATAAACTTGAGTCTCAATCAGTATACTGATACATTAAAGCTAAGTGAATTTGCAGAAAGGTGTAAGACCGGCTCTGCCAAAGACTGGGATCTGTATGTGATCTGAGAGGGAGCTGAGGTCATTTCTCTGACGGCAGTGACTATGCATATGGTCATAGATGAAGTGATAAAGAAGACCAATGTAAACCTTATAAGCATTCCCCAAGCGGTCTGTCATGAGGCATTATCCAGAGGATACAAAAAGATCGGTCTACTTGGAACGATCTTTACAATGGAACAGGATTATATGAAAAAAGATTTCAGGGAAGCAGGAATAATAGAAGCAGTTGTTTTGGGATGTACGGAATTACCCCATATTTTAAACCAGGACAATAGCCCGTTTCCGTGCCTTGACAGCGTGGAAATACATATCCAGGAGCTCATCAGAAAAATTTTTTGATAAAAAAGAACAAAACCTATTGACATAGTAGGTAAATAGTGATAAGTTATCATTAACAAAGATCGATATGATCATTTTTGGAGGAAAGGAGACAGACAATGTTCAGATTTACGACTTACAAAAAATATGCGGATTCCATGCGCTGTTGTCGAATGCTGAACTCCCGGGCATCCAGATTGGCCGGTGCCGACGTCTGTCGATGTTTGCGCCCAGAATGATACAGACCTAGGTCTTGATCAGGAAGCCTTTTGCCCGGGAGATAATATCCCGGGCTTTCTTTTTGCTAAGACCGGTACAATTTTGAAACACAACAATTCACTTAATACAACAAATACAAAACACATTCAAAGGAGATCAATAAAATGAGCGATTTAAGATTTGAAACATTACAGTTACACGTAGGACAGGAACAGGCAGACCCCGCTACAGACGCACGTGCGGTACCGATCTACCAGACAACAGCATATGTATTCCATAACAGCAAACATGCAGCCGACAGATTCGGACTTGCAGATGCAGGTAACATTTACGGCAGACTTACGAACTCAACACAGGATGTTCTTGAAAAGAGAATAGCAGCCCTTGAAGGCGGAAGCGCAGCCCTTGCTCTTGCATCAGGTGCAGCAGCCATCACTTATACGATCGAAGCTCTTGCGGCAAACGGCGGACACATCGTTGCACAGAAGACCATCTACGGCGGAACATACAACCTGTTCGCACACACACTTCCCCAGTATGGGATCAATACTACATTTGTAGATGCACACAACCTTAAGGAAGTAGAGGATGCAATTCAGGATGATACCAGAGCTATATACCTCGAGACTCTCGGTAACCCCAACAGTGATATCCCGGATATCGATGCAATAGCTGAGATAGCTCACAAGCATGGACTTCCTCTTGTTATCGATAATACCTTCGGAACACCTTACCTTATCCGTCCCATAGAGCACGGCGCAGACATAGTAGTACATTCAGCTACCAAGTTCATCGGAGGTCATGGTACTACACTCGGCGGTATCATAGTTGAATCAGGCAAGTTCAACTGGAAGGCATCAGGCAAGTATCCCAACATCGCTGATCCCAACCCCAGCTATCATGGAGTTTCATTCTATGATGTTGTAGGTCCTGCAGCATTTGTTACATACATAAGAGCCATCCTTTTAAGAGACACAGGAGCTACACTAGCACCTTTCAATGCATTCCTTCTTCTTCAGGGGGTAGAGACACTTTCACTCAGGCTTGAAAGACATGCCGAGAACACCAAAAAGGTGGTAGAATATCTTTTGAACCATCCGCTGGTTGAAAAGGTAAATCACCCTTCCGTAAAGGATCATCCGGATCATGCATTATATGAGAAGTACTTCCCCAACGGAGGCGGCTCTATCTTCACATTTGATATCAAGGGCGGCAGAGAAGAAGCCTGGAAGTTTATAGATAACCTTCAGATATTCTCACTTCTTGCAAACGTTGCAGATGTTAAGAGCCTGGTTATCCATCCTGCATCAACGACTCACTCACAGCTTGAGGAGAGCGAGCTTCTTGATCAGGGTATCAAGCAGAGCACCATCCGTCTTTCAATAGGAACAGAGCATATCGATGATATCATAGCCGATCTTGAAAGAGGATTTGCAGCGATCAAGTAAAGTAACGTAAGAAGCATATATAGTTTTAGAAAGGAAGAAGAAAATGGGAAAGATTTATAAAGGAACACTGGACCTTATAGGGAACACACCTCTTGTTGAGGTTACCAATATTGAAAAAGAACTCGGACTTGAAGCTACAGTTCTTGTTAAGCTTGAGTATTTCAATCCTGCAGGAAGCGTTAAGGACCGTATCGCAAAGGCTATGATCGAGGATGCGGAAGCTAAAGGTCTTATTAAGGAAGGTTCAGTTATTATTGAGCCTACATCCGGAAATACAGGAATAGGTCTTGCTTCAATAGCAGCAGCCAAGGGATACAGGATCATACTCACGATGCCTGAGACCATGAGCGTAGAGCGCAGAAATATCCTTAAGGCATACGGTGCCGAGATCGTTCTTACAGAAGGCGCAAAGGGTATGAAGGGAGCTATCGCCAAGGCAGAAGAGCTTTCCAAGGAGATCGAGGGAAGCTTTATCCCCGGCCAGTTCGTTAACCCTGCTAACCCCGCGATACACAAGGCTACAACAGGCCCTGAGATCTGGGCTGACACCGACGGCAAGGTGGATATCTTCATCGCCGGCGTAGGTACAGGCGGAACTGTTACGGGTACAGGTGAATTCCTCAAAGAGAAGAATAAGGATATAAAAGTTGTCGCACTTGAGCCCGAGGATTCTCCGGTTCTTTCAGAAGGCAGAGCAGGTGCTCACAAGATCCAGGGTATCGGTGCAGGATTCGTTCCCGATGTTTTAAACACCGGAGTATATGATGAGATATTCAAAGCATCAAATCAGGCAGCCATCGACACAGCAAAGCTCCTTGCAAAGAAGGAAGGTATCTCAGTGGGAATATCTTCGGGAGCTGCTCTTCACGGAGCTATCGAGCTTGCCAAGCGCCCAGAGAACAAGGGCAAGGTTATAGTTGCTCTTCTTCCCGACAGTGGAGACAGATATTACTCTACAGCACTGTTCACGGAATAAGCCGTTTACCTAAAACAGGATTTACATGATATGCAAAAAGGACAGTCTGACTGTCCTTTTTGATGTATCAGTGGAAAATTAGTGATTGAATATTATTTTTCAATGCTATATACTGTCCATGTAATAAATCGAAAGGGCACATGGGTGCATAGGTGAAGAAATGAAGCTTAGATGATCATGATTAAGTTAACACGTGTTTTAAGGCCCGGGAGAAGGTCTTTTGTGTATGCTTAAATCTGATTGTCGTGATAGCTTTGTTCTTACATGTTACCGAAGGTGATATATAAGTCTGTTTTGACGGTCTGTTTTTGCGTATGCAGGAACAGATTTTTTATTTCCCGGGAGAAAGGAGACGTATATGTCACAGATAAGTGTAAGTGACCTTACCTTTAACTACGAAGGAAGCTTTGATAATATATTCGAAAATGTATCCTTTTCGATCGATACGAACTGGAAACTCGGACTGATAGGAAGAAACGGCAAGGGCAAGACCACACTGCTCAATCTGCTGCTTGGAAAGTACAAATATACCGGGAACATATCGTCCAATACCTGCTTTGATTATTTTCCATACAGGACAGATGAGCACGAATATGAAAAGACGGCAGATGAACTGATGGAAAAGTGGAAACCGGGTGTTGAAAACTGGAGGGTAATGTGCGAACTACCCCAGCTTTCGGTCGAAACTGAACTTCTTTACAGACCTTTCGGAACGCTGAGTTTCGGGGAACGCACCAAGATAATGCTGGCAGTTCTTTTTTCAGGAGAAAATGATTTTCTGCTGATAGATGAACCGACAAATCATCTTGACATGGAAGCCAGAAATATCATTAAAGAATATCTGTCTGAAAAGAAGGGATTTATCCTTGTTTCGCATGATCGTGATCTTCTCGATGCTTGTATAGATCATGTGCTTATCCTTAACAGGGCTACGATAGAAGTTCAGTCCGGTAATTTTTCAAGCTGGTGGGATAACAAGGAAAAAGCAGATTCCTTTGCAAGAGCTGAGAATCAAAAGCACCTTAAAGAGATAGGCAAATTAAGAACTGCAGCTGACAGGGCATCCAGGTGGGCGGATAAGAACGAAAACACCAAGATAGGTTTTGATCCGATAAAGGAGCACGACAGATTCCTTGGTACCAGAGCTTACATTGGAGCAAAGACCAAAAAGATGCAGTCAAGGGTCAAGTCCTTTGAAAAGCGGATGGAGCATGAGATTGAAGAAAAGGAAGGATTACTTCAGGATATAGAAGAGATCACGGACCTCAAGATTATGCCGCTTAAACATTATAAGAACAGGCTGGTTGAGTGTAATGATCTGTCAATAAGGTATGCTGATGGTAATAAAAACGTTATCGATGATTTTAAGTTTGAGATATGTCAGGGCGACAGAGTTTTCTTAAGCGGAGCAAACGGCAGCGGTAAAACAAGTTTTATAAGGGCCCTGCTTTCGGCAACAGAAGATCCGGATGAAGACAGCGGTATCCTGGGCAATATGGAGATCACAGGCCGACTTTCTGTTGCACCCAATCTTAAAGTGTCATATATCAATCAGGATACATCGCATCTTAAGGGCAGCCTTACAGACTATGCCAGAGAAAATGATCTGGACTTAAGCCTGCTTCTTTCGATCCTTAGACAGCTTGATATGAATCGTGTTCAGTTTGAAAAGAACATGGAAGATTATTCGGAGGGTCAGAAAAAGAAGGTGCTCATAGCATCAAGTCTGCTTACATCAGCTCATCTTTATATATGGGACGAGCCCCTTAATTACATTGATGTTTTCTCCAGGATGCAGATAGAAAAACTCATTGAGAAATATGAACCGACCATGCTGATCGTGGAACATGATGTGAGATTCAAAGACAAACTTAAAACCAAAGAAATACTGATACATTAAGAGGGATTATTACAAAATATGGAGCATTATGAAAATGGATCTTAAAAATGTATATTTTGTTATAGGGACTTCCTATGCCGGGAAGTCAACAATAGTCAAAAACCTGGCTAAAAAGCATAATGGTATAGCACTTGAAAAAAACTACCGGGACGAGAACAGAACTCAGGAAGAAACGGTTATGCTTGCGGAAGAACTGCTGGGAATATAAGATTAATAATGTATGATCATAACATGAGAGGAGCATTACCATGGTGCAAATGTTTATCAATGAACTAGTCGGTGCGATATTGCAGTTGATCTTGTTTTCCCTGATACCGCTTATCTTCTGGCTTATATTTGCCAGAAATAAGCAGAACTTCTTTGAGTGGATCGGTATAAAAAAGATAAGGCACGAGGACAGATGGCCGGTCACGTTATGTGCTGCAGCTGTGGCTACGCTGATATATATAGGACTTACCATTGTTGTCGTAAGATTTCTTCCCGAAGGGATAACTACAGCAGGCAGTGATTTTGCCGGTATGGGACCGGCTGCCATTCCGGCTGTTTTAGCCTATGGCTTTATCCGCACGGGATTATCGGAGGAGGTATTTTTCAGAGGCTTTTTACTAAAGCGTTTTGGTGAAAAGTTCGGGTTTATTGCAGGCAATACCATACAGGCTGTTCTGTTTGGCATGATGCACGGAGTACCTTTTGGACTGGCAACACGTAACATACCGGTAGCCATAGTCATGACAATCCTTCCGGGAGCATTCGGATGGTTCCAGGGCTGGATGAACGAAAAAAGATGTGGCGGAAGCATCATTCCCAGCTGGCTGCTGCATGGAACGATAAATGTGATAGTAGCAGCATTATCCTTATAAAAGGAGAAAGCATTATGAATATTCTGATAGCTGAAGATGAGATATCTACAGCCAAAGCATTAAAACTGCTGCTTGAGAAAGCAAATTATTCTGTTGATATAGTTCATACCGGAACTGATGCATGGGATTATATAAGAGCCGCTTCCTATGAAGTGATAGTCCTTGATATCATGATGCCCGGAATGAGCGGTCTTGATGTGCTCTCAAACATCAGGGGAGAGCATATTAACACTCCGGTTCTTCTGCTTACTGCCAAAGCCGAGGTTGAAGACAGGATAGAAGGACTCGAGGCAGGGGCCGATGATTATCTGCCAAAGCCGTTTGCAACAGGAGAACTCATGGCCAGGATAAAAGCGCTGGGACGCAGGTCGGAAAGCTTTAAAGCTCCGTTACTTAAGCTTGGAAATGTTACTCTGGACAGTAACAGGTATGAGATGAGCACGCTAAGTGAGAGTGTCAGACTTACAAATAAAGAGTATCAGCTCCTTGAACTGTTCATACATAATCCTGGACATGTTTTTTCAACCGAGTATCTGATGGATAAGGTCTGGGGATGCGAGACGGAATCTGATATTGATGTCGTATGGACTCATATCGGATTTGTCAGAAAAAAACTTCGCGCCGTCAAAGCTGATATAGAGATAAAGACCATGCGTGGAGCAGGGTATGCTATGGAGGAGATCAAATGATCAAAAAAATGAGGTATCGGATGATACTGTCTGCCATGCTGGCGTTCTTTTTTGTGGTCATGCTGATAGCTGTACTTGTCAACGTGGTTAATTACGGAACAGTTACAGCACGTCTGGACAATGACATTTCAAACATAGCAGGATTTGAAAACGGCATGATACCTATGCCGGACATGGGCAAAAATCCTGCTGGTCCGTTCATGATGAACCCTGATCCCGAGTCGAACTATATGATGCGCTTTTTCGTAGTCCGGTACGACAAAAGCGGAAATATACTGTCGACATCCATGGATAATGTGGCCTCTGTCGACAGCAATGAGGCAGAAATGTTCGGACAGAAGGCGCTTTCAAGCAGAGCTGACCGAGGATATATAGGAAACTACAGATATCATAAGGAAGCCAAAGATGATGGCACGGTGATCGTCTTCCTGAACGCCGGAAGAGAGCAGAGGGATATGAATTCACTGATGCTCCTTACCGTGATCATATCGCTTGCCAGTCTTACCCTGGTCTTTATCCTGGTTGTTATTCTTTCACGCAGGGCCATAAAACCTTTTGCGGACAACATAAGCCGGCAGAAGCAGTTTATAACAGATGCCTCCCATGAACTTAAGACACCGCTGACTTCGATAAACACCAGTATGGATGTTATCACCATGGAGCATGGCGAGGATGAGTGGACAGATAACATCAGGAAACAGACAGGCAGGATGAGCAGACTGGTTGCTGATCTGGTGACGCTTTCAAGACTCGATGAGGTTAAACCTCTGCCTGACTGGGAGCAGTTTTCTTTAAGCAATGCTGCGTGGGAGATAGTTGATGTATATGCTCCACAGGCAAAGGGTGTATCAAAGGAAATGAAGGTTGAAATAGAAGACGATATCACTATGACGGGAGATAAAGCATCCATACAGCAGATGATGTCGGTGCTGCTGGATAATGCTATAAAGTATTCTGATCCGAACGGAGAGATCAGGTTCAGCCTCTTCAGAAAAAAAGGCAGGATCAGGCTGGAGGTTTTTAATACCTGTTCATATGACAAAGCTCCGGATACGGAAAAGCTGTTTGACAGATTCTACAGACCTGATGAATCAAGAAACAGTGACACCGGGGGTACCGGAGTTGGCCTTGCGATAGCTAAGGCAGTTGCCGAAATACACGGAGGATCCATAAGCGCCAGCTGCCCCAGCGGCAAGACAATGACAATAAAAGTGATACTGTAAAAGAGCGAAGACTCAAAATTATTAAAGTCTCATGTAAACATACATGGGACTTTTTTATTATTATTTTATTTTTACTTCAGGTTCATTTCAGGTTGGCACAATAAAATGAGATCATCACAGATGCGTTATG
>JAEEGL015057619.1_pt1 | contig 30304 bp, 31 predicted proteins | sample 9134231 | NCBI WGS metagenome assembly JAEEGL01 (sample SAMN16246548, study PRJNA631951) | gut metagenome | biome: gut microbiome; feature: rumen; material: fiber-attached | host: Bos | place: Iran: Karaj | collected 2018-10 | reverse complement strand
AGCGTCGCGCCAATACTAAAATCCGCGTGATGTTTGTTCACCCAAATGCGTAACTACGTTACGCATCTAAGTTTGAGCCGGGCGATTTTGCCCTGAGCAACGTGTTTTGAGCTTAGCAGCGTAGCCCCGTGAAGACAAATATGGTCTCAGCGACCGTGCCGTAACTAAGTTAGATATTTAATTCCAAAATTATTAATCATACGAGGAGCTATTAGATGAAAAAGATACAACTTACCGAAGATACAAAAAATCAAATATTGCAAAATCTTCTAAAAAGAAGCCCGAGCCAATATACCGAATATGAGAACACAGTTAACGATATAATTTCAAATGTCCGTGAAAACGGAAATAAGGCACTCTTTGAGTATACAGAAAAGTTCGACGGCTATAAGCTTTCAGAAGAAAACATTCTTGTCACAAGACAGGAGATTGATGCAGCTTATGAAAAGCTTGATAAAGAACTGATCGATGTAATTAAAGATGCTGCCGAAAACATAAGGGAATTCCACACAAAACAGCTTAGAAATTCCTGGTTTGATACAAAGGAAGACGGTTCCTTCCTCGGAATGAAAATTACCCCGATCGGAAGAGCCGGTGTGTATGTACCGGGCGGTAAGGCAGCTTATCCCAGCAGCGTATTAATGAATGTAATTCCTGCCAAAGTTGCCGGAGTTCGTGATATAATAATGACGACGCCACCCGGAAAGACCGGAGAGATCAATCCCGGAACTCTAGTAGCTGCTGATATTGCCGGTGTGGACCGAATATATAAGGCGGGCGGAGCCCAGGCTATCGCAGCAATGGCTTTCGGCACAGAGAGCATTCCAAAAGTTGACAAGATCACCGGGCCGGGAAACATCTTTGTTGCTCTTGCCAAAAAGGCTGTTTACGGACATGTAAGCATCGATTCCATAGCCGGTCCCAGCGAGGTTATGGTCCTTGCGGACGAAACTGCCAATCCCCGTTATGTAGCCGCTGACCTTTTAAGCCAGGCTGAGCATGATGAGCTTGCAAGTGCAATACTTGTTACAACAAGCGAGAAGCTTGCAGATGAGGTTAATGCTGCTATAGAAGTATATTTAAGGACCTTATCAAGAGCTGATATAATCAGAAAATCACTTGATAATTACGGTTATGTGCTCCTTGCGGATACATTAAAAGACGGCATAGATGCCGTTAATGAGATTGCTTCGGAGCACCTTGAAATACTTACTGCCAATCCTTTTGAGACAATGACTAAGATAAGGAATGCCGGTGCTATCTTCCTCGGAGAATACTCATCAGAACCTCTGGGAGATTATTTTGCAGGTCCCAATCACATTTTGCCGACGAACGGCACCGCGAAATTCTTCTCACCCGTAAATGTTGATGACTTTATTAAAAAGACCAGCATCATATCATACTCAAAAGAAGCCCTTGAAAAAGTTCACAAAGAGATAGAACTCTTTGCCAGAAGCGAGGGACTGACCGCTCACGAAAACAGCATAAAAGTCAGATTCGAATAATAGAAAGGCATTTTAATGAGAACTTCCACTATAAACAGAAAGACCAGGGAAACCGATATATCTCTTACTTTAAATCTAGACGGCTCCGGTAAATATAATATAGACACCGGCATAGGTTTTTTTGATCACATGCTCGAAGGTTTTTCCAAACACGGTTTCTTTGATCTTGACTTAAAGATAAAAGGAGACCTTAACGTTGATGGGCATCACAGCGTTGAAGACTGCGGAATTGTTCTTGGAACAGCTATAAAGGAGGCTGTCGGCGATAAGAAAGGGATCAAGCGATATGGCTATTTTATGCTTCCTATGGATGAAGTACTTGTCGTATGCGCGGTAGATCTTTGCGGAAGGCCTTATCTTAATTTTGATCACCGTTTTAAAGCACCTATGATCGGAGATCTTGATACCGAACTGATCCATGAATTCTTCTATGCCGTTTCATACAGTGCGGGAATGAATCTTCATATCAAAGTTCTTGACGGCGGAAATGCTCATCATGAGACTGAAGCCATGTTTAAGGCATTTGCAAAAGCACTTGATATGGCAGTTTCCAGTGAGCCCAGAGCAGAAGGCGTTTTATCAACAAAGGGGGCACTTTGATCATGTACATAAAGAAGTTTGTACCTTGCATTTATCTTTATAATACTCACGCTGTAAGAAGCCTGGATGATACAACAGTTGTTGAGACAGATCCGTTAAGACTTGTTTCTTCATATATGGAAAACGGAGCAGATGAGATCATTGTATTTGATATGTCTTACGATGATGCCTCCCATGAAGAAGCTCTTGATCTTATCAAGGAAATCGTAAAAGCATCTGAAGCTCCCGTTATCGGCGGTGGAAATGTGAAACGTATGGAGGATATAAAGAAAATCCTTTATACCGGATGTTCCGGAGCGATTTTAGATTACAGACTTGCTTCAAATATCGAGATAACAGAAGAGGTTTCACAGAAATTCGGAAAAGAGAAGATAATGGCATCTTTCGATGATGAAGCCGTTATCTCCGAGAATAAGGATCTTATAGAAAACTATGTATCTTCACTTATTCTGCTGAATCCTCACAAAATACGTGAAACCATTGCAGTTACTGAGCTTCCCTTCGTTGTACAGATCAATCAGGTTGCATTAAACAAGCTTCTTGAAATATTTGCCTATCCATCTGTCTGCGGAGTAACGGGCAATACAATAAATGATAATGCAGGTGAGATCAAGACCTTAAAGAATCTCTGTATAGAAAACAATATTCCGATTGTCTCACTGAGTTCGTCTTATGCATGGGAGGATTTTAAGCTATTACCGGACGGGCTGATCCCCGTAGTGGTTCAGGATTACAGGACGGATGAAGTTCTCATGGTGGCATATATGAACCGTGAAGCTTTTGAGAACACTCTGCTTACCGGGAAGATGACATATTACAGCAGAAGCAGAAATGAGCTCTGGCTCAAAGGTGAAACCAGCGGACATTATCAGTATGTTAAATCACTCACGGCTGACTGTGACATGGATACGATACTTGCTAAGGTATCTCAGGTCGGAGCTGCCTGCCATACCGGTGCCAGAAGCTGTTTCTTCAATGAGATCACAAAGAAGGACTATGTACAGCCCGATAACCCGCTACAAGTCTTTGAAGAAGTTCTTGATGTCATAAAAGACAGAAAGATACATCCCAAGGAGGGTTCATATACAAATTATCTTTTTGATAAAGGCATTGATAAGATTCTCAAAAAGCTCGGTGAGGAAGCTACGGAGATCGTTATCGCAGCAAAGAATCCCAACCCCAACGAGATCAAATACGAGATCAGCGACTTTTTGTATCATATGATGGTCCTCATGGTCGAAAAGGGTGTTACCTGGGAAGAGATTACAACGGAACTTGCTAACAGATAATTATTGATCTAGGTATTTTTATGGATTTTTTTTGGAATACTGATCTGGCGCTTTCCGATGATATTCTTATGAGTATCGAAAAACCGGAAAGATATATAGGTCATGAAGTAAATGCTGTATATAAGGACCCGGACAAAGTTCGGGTTCGTTTTGTTATGTGTTTTCCCGATGTATATGAGATAGGCATGTCTCATCTTGGAATACAGATACTCTATGACATGTTCAATTCTTTTGAAGATGTGTGGTGTGAGAGAGTTTATTCACCGTGGGTTGATCTTGATAAGATCATGCGCGAAAAAAATATTCCTCTCTTTGCTCTTGAATCACAACAGCCCATTAAAAACGTGGACTTTCTGGGTATAACGATACAATACGAAATGTGTTATACCAACATTTTACAGGTATTGGATCTGGCTCAGATACCGCTTCTTTCAAAGGACAGAGGTGAAAATGATCCCATTGTTATCGGCGGAGGGCCTTGCACATATAATCCTGAGCCTTTGGCAGACTTTTTTGATATGTTCTATATAGGTGAAGGCGAGACCAGGTACCGTGAACTCCTTGATCTTTATGAGGAATGCAAGGGCAAGGTATCAAGAAAAGACTTTCTTCGCAAAGCTGCATGTATTCCCGGAATTTATGTTCCTTCTATGTATGAAGTTTCATATAATGAAGACGGGACCATCAAATCCTTTAATCCTATATATGATGAAGTCCCCAAAACGATCATAAAAGAGGTTGTTAAGGATCTGAGTAATACCTATTATCCCATGAAACCTGTTGTACCCTATATAAAATGTACACAGGACAGAATTGTTTTGGAGATAATGCGCGGCTGTATCAGAGGCTGCAGATTCTGTCAGGCCGGAGAGCTTTATCGCCCGGTAAGAGAGCGTGACCTTGAGACACTCAAAAGATATGCTCTTGAAATGATCAAGAATACCGGCCATGAGGAGATTTCCTTAAGTTCTCTTTCATCAAGCGATTACTCAAAACTGCCGGAGCTTTTGGATTTTCTTTTGGAAGAATGTTCAAAGAGACATGTAAATATAACCTTGCCCTCGCTCAGAATCGATGCTTTTTCCCTTGATGTTATGAGCAAGGTTCAGGACGTAAAAAAGACCAGCCTTACATTCGCCCCCGAGGCCGGTTCTCAGAGATTAAGGGATGTAATAAACAAAGGTCTTACTATGGATGATATTATTAACGGATCCACAGAGGCCTTTTTAGGCGGCTGGAATAAGGTTAAGCTTTACTTCATGCTTGGTCATCCCTTCGAGACCGAAGATGACATACGCGGTATAGCCGAATTGTCAAATGAGATCGCAGCTACATTTTTCGATGTTGTTCCCAAAGAAAAGAGAGTAAACGGAAAGATACAGATAACTGTCAGCACTTCCTTCTTTGTACCAAAACCCTTTACGGCCTTTCAATGGGCTCCGCAGTGCACCAAGGACGACTTCATATCAAAAGCATATTTCTGTAGAACAGCTATCACTGAGCAGCTTAACCAGAAATCCATAAAATACAACTGGCATGATGCCGATCTTAGTGTTCTCGAAGGTGTTCTTGCAAGAGGAGACAGAAAAATATCAAAAGTAATACTTGATGTCTACAGGAAGGGCAGTTTCTTTGAAAGCTGGACAGAGTATTATAAGCATGACAGATGGCTTCAGGCTTTTGCTGAAAATAATATAGATCCTGATTTTTATACTTTGCGCGAACGCCCCGATGATGAGATATTCCCTTGGGATTTCCTTTCCTGTGGCGTAAACAAAGAGTTTCTTTTAAGAGAATGGCATAAAGCCCGAAAGGGCGAAACTACTCCGAACTGCTCTGAGAGGTGTTCCGGATGCGGCGGAGCGCAGTTCGGTGTAGGCATCTGCTTCTGCGGAAAGTAAATGACATACTTTCAGTACATAATTAAAGAAAAGGTTTAAAATAATGATCGCTAGTTTTCTTAAAGAACAGCAACTGAATATAATGCTCATTTTAAGCGGCATCGCTGCCGTTCAGTCTCTTTTTGTTCTGCTTTCAAAGGCTCTTTCGCCCAGGCGAAAGACAGCGCTTATTATAATGAATTTTGGAGGAGTTCTCCTTCTTGTCTGTGACAGGCTCGCTTATATTTATCGCGGTGATGTAAGTACTATTGGTTACTATTTAGTCAGAGTATGCAATTTTGCTGTCTATCTCGTAACTATGATGATGATAATCGGATTCAATCTTTATCTGATCGATCTGTATAAAACTGAAGGTAAGCTGGCAAAGACACCTTTAAGGCTTAAAATATGCGAATATTTATTCATAGTCGGTGTCGTTATGCTGATCATAGGCTCTTCAACAGGACTATATTACAGGATTGATGAAAATAACCTGTATCAGCGTTCACCCGGATTTTTAATTTCTTATTTATTTCCTTTAGCGGTAGTAATTATTCAGTTTACCGTTATTTTACAGTACCGTAAGCTTGTCAGCAAAATGGTTTATATTTCGCTGTTACTCTTTATAATCATTCCTATTATTGCTACTGTTTTACAGGTTTTTCTATACGGTTTTTCAATAACAAATATTACATTTGTTATCATGGCTATTGTCATTTATATCTTTTCTCTCATGGATATGAATGAGCAGATTAAAAAAGCGAATGATAATGAGATAAATATCCTGAAACAAGGACAGGAGAATATGAGGCTTCTCTTTGAGCAGACAGCTGAAGCACTGGTTTCCGCAATCGACGCAAAAGATAAATATACACGCGGGCATTCTACGAGAGTTGCGGAATATTCCAGAAAAATTGCCCTTTCTTACGGGATGAGCGAATCCGAGTGCAACGATGTCTATTATGCCGCTTTGCTTCACGATGTCGGAAAGATCGGTATATCTGATAATATCATAAATAAAGAAGGTCGTCTGACAGACGAAGAATATGCCGAAATAAAAATGCATCCCGTTATCGGAAAACAGATCCTTTCACGTATAAGTCGTTCTTCATACTTAAGCGACGGTGCAACATACCATCACGAAAGATATGACGGAAAGGGGTATCCCGAAGGACTTAAAGGTGAAGAAATCCCTCTTATAGCTCGTATAATCGCAGTTGCGGATGCCTATGATGCCATGACATCAAAAAGAAGCTATCGTAATCAGATACCACAGCAACATGTTCGTGAGGAGCTTGTCAAAGGACTTTGGACACAGTTTGATCCGATCCTGGCAAGGATAATGATACATCTGATCGATCTGGACTCCGAATATGATATGCAGGAGAAAGATGATGCTACAGGGCTTAGCGATACCAAGCAGCTTACATGCAAAGAACATCGTCAGACTGTATCTGAAGGAATCTGGATCAATAAATACCCGGTAAGGATTCATTTAAAGAACACAACTGATGCTGACTCAAACGCTGAGGACAGCATCCCTTCAATGATACTTTTTGATTCACATGACAGCAGGGTTCATTTTGATGAGAAGCGTGCACAGGAGCTTCACTATTATGAATATGCTGAAATATGGATGGACGGAAAATATAAGAGCACATCAACAAGAAAGATAGCGGTTGATTCTAAGTACAAGGTTGCCAACAGTGTAAATGTAAAAGAACTGAATCATAAAGGACTTGATTATGATATCTATGCGGTTAAATATGATGATCATGTTCTTATAAAGATATCAACCACTTTCAGAGAAACAAAGATCACCATAGCACTTCCGGACAGCTCAAGATTTGTATATATAAGTCTTACAGGAAAGAATTGTCTTATTGAAAACGTAAATATCGATAGAGATCAGGAAATGATCGGATACGGATATATCCAGAGAATTGCCGATAAAATCAGCTTTATCAATGATATTGAAGGCGATATTCCGAATGTACAGGTCGATAATTGCCGAAGTGCCACTTCAAAGGGCATTCTGCTTAATAAGGAACAGAATATCACTTTCCGAGCATTGAGCCTGCCATCAGCAATACTGGTATGGCATTGCCCTTATGTGATCATATACTCATCAGACGACGGACGTTATGACGGTATCAACTACAAAGAATATGCCGTAATAAGAATGGACGGAGAGAGCTGGTCCGAAAATAAGAATTCAATAAATATCACTACAGTTACAAAGTCTGAAGAGTTTACAGACTGGGAAAACTGGAAAGAGAAAAATAAATCAGGAGTTGACTGCAAGGTTAACATAATTCGAAAAGGAAATGTTGTATATACCACATTGGAAAATTCCGGTATCATAGCTACCACAACAACGACTATTACTGACAATCCCGGCGATCTGTTCTATGCTTTTACCGGTGATGAGTGTGCTATTACCAATATCAGAATATCTTAAATTAGATTTGCTTGAATTATGTAAACTTATTTGGCGCTTGCTATATTGTGTAGTATTTTTATAATATTTATATAAAAAGCTCTATATTTTGTATTTTATTTGTTATGTAAACCGATTTTGCTTTATGCAATATATTTATAATTATGAGTAAACATTCTGAGACAATTCAAGAAGTAAATAAATCTGCAGAGAAAGATACTGCAGTTTCTTCAGGGAGAAAATCTTTCGATTACAGAGTCAGATTTTCAAAGCATGGTGCTCTGAAATATATCGGGCATTTGGATGTAATGAGGTTTTTCCAGAAGGTTTTAAGGCGTGCGGAAGTCGATGTAGCATATACAAACGGCTTTTCTCCGCATGAGATAACCACATTTGCTCAGCCTCTTGGTGTCGGTATTGAAAGTGATGGGGAATACATGGATATAAAAATGAATTCATTTATTTCCTGTTCAGAATTAAAGAATCTGATCAATTTGCATTCTGTTCCCGAAATACAGGCCGTTTCCGTAAAACTTCTTCCTGAAAAATCGGGAAATGCGATGGCAAGTGTAGTTGCAGCAGAGTATTTTATCTGTTTTAAAGAAAATAAATATCCGGATTTTCCCGAGAAAATTGTTTTACCAGAAAAGATCTCTGATTTTGTTTCCCAGCCGGAGATAATACTTACAAAAGAAGGTAAGGCAGGCATACGCAGTATTGATATTAAAGACAGGATATATAGCTTCATATATGATGATAATAAGGGATTATTCCACGCTATTGTGGACTCTTCCAGCGGATATAATATCAAACCGTTTTCACTTATGGAGCTTTTTGTAAATTTCTGCGGAGCCGTGCTTAAAGAGAATTCTCTTAAGATATATCGTGTTGACACATATACCAGGGATTCCATGGGAAATCTGATCTCAATGGGAGATATCGGAACAGATGAGTAGAAATATTTCAGTCAGATCTGAACTTACTCAAGCTAATATTGATCATAATGAATGTCTTTCTGCAGACGGAAGGCTTATCTTAACGCTCTCGGAAAAAGCATACGGTCTTTTTCTTATTTCCGGTACAAGATTAAAGGCTGTATATGCTTTACCAAGGGATTCCTTCGCATCAAAAATTATTCTCGCAAGAGTAAAGGATATAAAAAAAGATCTGGGAGCCTGTTTTGTCAGATTAACGGAGGATACAGAAGCTTTTCTAAAACTATCTAATGTTCCGGAAAAATACCTTCCGATAAAACAGGGCGACCTGATACCCGTAAAAGTTATTTCGGATGAGCAAAAGGGAAAGCGTATTTCTGTATCGGCAAAAATAAAAAGCAGTAATTTACCTGAAGGATACGATCACAAAGCTGCATATTCAATCTTAAAGGAACCTGATAATTATCTGTGGTCATATATCTGCAGACATTTCAAAAAGGGAACGTTTTCTAAGATACTTACTGAAAGCAATGAGATTTTTGATCTTTTAAAAGATAAGACAGAAAACAATGAATTTAATGCAGAGATAACTTTATATTCCGATACTGCCTTTCCTTTACCTAAATTATACTCACTTAAGACTAAAATGAATGAGGCGATATCTCCTAAGGTATATTTAAAAAGCGGCGCATATATAGTTATTAATCGCACCGAGGCACTTACAGTCATTGATGTAAACTCGGGAAAGCTGTCTCCATCAAAAAAAGCAGATAAAGAAAATGCTATATTTGAGGTAAATAAAGAAGCCGCAGAGGAAATAGCCCTGCAGCTCAGATTAAGAAATATAAGCGGAATGATCCTTATTGATTTCATAAACATGGAATCAGAGGATAACAAAAACAAACTTCTTATCTGTATGGATGATCTGACAAAAGAAGATAATGTTATCGTTAAAGTAATCGACATAACCCCTCTTGGAATAATGGAGCTTACCAGGCAGAAAACCGATAAACCCCTTGAAGAGATATATGATCTTATAAACATTTAAGTATCTTCGTTAATATCCTTACGCCAGTTTCTGGTCCTGTGGGATACAGACTCAAAAGCCTTCGCATATATATTTGTGGTATTAAGACTCGTATGTCCCATTCTCTGCTGAAGGGCTAGAATATCTTTTTCCACACGATAAAACTCCATTGCAAAGCTTGATCTTAATTTGTGCGGGCTTATAGTTCCGGCTTTTTCCGGAAGAGCGGCTGCAACATATTTAGGAACGATTTCCTGAATCTGCCTAATAGCAAGTCTGCTTCCTTTTAAAGTGATAAACAATGGCTCCTTGGGGCCGCAGAAGAGTGGTGAAGTGATCTGTTTTTCATCCAGGTAATCCTGAATATATTCAGCAGATTCATCTGAAAAATATATTTTGCTCTGTTTTCCGCCTTTTCTGGTAACAACAACGGAACATTCATTCAGGTCCAGATCACCGTTGTCAATCCCGTTTATTTCAGATACACGCATACCGGTATCAAGAAAAAGGAATATCATTGCAAGATCCCTTTTTTCATAATGCTTATGCCAGGTCTGTTCACGTGGCGTGAGACCGGTTCCAAAACGGATCGTATTGAGAAGCTTCTCCTGCTCATCACTTGTTAAAAAAATAACATAGTCTTTTTCAGGTATTTTTATCTTTTGAGCACCGGAAACCGGATTATAATCAACTGCTCTTAATGTATCTGTCAGATATTTGTAGAAAGAAGAAATTGCCGAACGGGTCCGCGCTGTGGCCCGGATAGAATGTTCATCGGAATAGATTTCGATGAATTTATCAATATCTGTAGCTGTTATAAGGCTGAAATCCGAGGGTCTTATCTGAGTTTTTTTGCCCTCAAATCGGCAGAATTCTCTGTGATTTGCGATCATCCAGTCGATAAAGTGACTAAGATCCCTGGCGTAACCGATTCGCGTGCTAAGTGCACGTTCATTTTTCCTCCCGATAAAATAATCCTGACAAAAATCAGGCAGCTGATTCAGTAATTCAATTAATACAGATGAGTCACGTTTTTTCTCAAGCATAATTTTCCCTTATATTATTAAATATAGATATAAAGCTTTGGTATCAAAGACACCTATAAAATCTACTGGAATTTCTGTTTATCCATATTATAACATATTTCCCTATAAATGTCCACGCAAAATATAAATTTAACGCATACATTTGTAATGTAAATACCACTACTGCTTATAAAAAAATACAGCAACGCGATCAATCGAATAATAATCGGTTGCTGTATAAATATATTTTTTGATCAATTACATTGCTAAATAAATGCAATAATAAATTACAATATGATTTATGGTACGATTTATAAGATTTCTGCGGAATCCAGAATAATTGTAAAAGGTCCGTCATTTAAAAGTGAAACCTTCATATCGGCTCCGAATGAGCCGGTTTGAACATCGGAAATATTTTTTCGGCATTCGGAAATTATATATTCATATAATTCATTCGCAATATCCGGTGCGCCTGCATTTGTAAATCCGGGTCTGTTGCCATGCTTACAATCAGCATATAAAGTAAACTGACTTACAAGCAAAAGTGAACCGCCTACCGTATTGAGATCAAGATTTGTTTTGCCGTTTTCATCTTCAAAGATTCTGAGCCCAATAAGCTTTTTGATCATCTTATCGGCGATTTCTTTTGTATCTGTATTTGAAATTCCGATTAATACCAAAAATCCTTTACCTATTTCTCCGGAAATCTTTCCGTCTATCTCAACCTTTGCAGATGTAACTCTTTGAATCACAAATCTCATTGATTCTTATCCTTTTTTCTCTTTTCAATCTTTTCTTTTATTGAAGTAACAAAAGGAATCCTGATCTTCTGATCTTTATCCCTCTTGAAAGGTTTCTTTGATTCAGGTATAAACTCTTCTACTTCACCTTCATCATTTATCTTAACAAGATCAACATAGTCCTTTGTGTGATGTGGCAGATTCTTTTTAATAAGCCTGTGTCTTGCAAAAGCTTTAATTCCGGCATAGATAACTGCAAATACAGGTACACCGATGATCATTCCGGGTACACCCATAAGTCCTCCGAATACAGTGATGGAAAAAATTACCCAAAAGCCTTCAAGACCGATTGAATCACCCAGGATCTTAGGTCCGATAACATTTCCGTCAAGCTGCTGCAATACCAGAATGAAAACAACGAAGAAAATCATATTCAAAGGATGCATGGGATCGACAACGAAAATCAGCAAAGCACTTGGAATTGCACCGATAAAAGGACCAAAATACGGGATAATATTTGTTACCCCGACAAAAAGACTGACAAGGCCTGCATACGGGGTCTGAAGTATGCTCGTTCCTATAAAGCAAAGAATTCCGACAATGATCGAATCAATTATCTTACCGCCCAGGAAACCTATAAAGGTTTTATGAGTATATCTGAAAGCTCCTATAAGATTATTAGAAACTTTACGAGGGAATAAAACATATGAAAGCTTTTTGCTTCTGCCGGCAAATTTCTCCTTCGCACCGAGAAGATAAATTGAAATGATAAGACCGATGATAAAGTTCCATAAACCGCCAAGGACTTTTCCAAGGCTTCCCATTATGGTGCCTAATATGGGCAGAACAAGGTTCATGTCAACTGAACCGTTATCATTTATAAAAGGAATAAGCTGTGAGATAAATGAAAATGAAAGTATATCTCCGCTGATCCACTCTTCCAGGTTTTCAGATGAAATACCTACAAGCTTAATAATATTATCCTTCAATGCAGGATTATTATCGAGCGTATTATTGGCCCAAACCTGAATATTTGAAACATAAGTATCCAGATTATCTACAATATTCTTTAATGAAGGAACAATCTGGCTGATCATTAAATAAATGATACAGAATATGATTGCAATAGCGAGTATCATGGTTATTGCAATGCAGATCCCTCGAATAAGCTTATCTCTCTTCTCTCCCTTTTTCATCTTGGTTTTGTCGAATAAAGGTGTAATAAGCTTACACTCAACAAAATTAAGGATAGGTGTAAGAAGATATGCTATGATCATTCCTATGTATACAGGCATTAATGCCTTATTCAGCTTTGAAAATACCTCACTGAGTACTTTGAAGTTTGAAAAAAGAAAATAAACAGCAATGCAGGCAATAACAGTAAGAAATCCTGTCATGCCCCAAAGAAAATACTTATTGGAGTAAAATGGTCTGACTGATTTATAATCAGTATATTTCTTCTTACCTTCAGCTTTTTCGGAGTCTGATCCGATATGATCCGAATTATTATTTTCTTTTCCGGATGTATTGGTATATTCAGCTTTTTCATTATTATCAGAACTCATAAAAACACTCCTCAAATCCATCAAAAGATTATAATATAATATTACAGAAATCAGAGATTATTTACAAGATTATAATTGAATTTAACATAAGAATGTAAATGAAATTAGCAAAATTTTAAGAATAAAAAAGGACATTTTGTATTTTACAGAATGTCCTTTTGAATATATTAAAAAATTAGTATGCTTTGATCAGAACACCGGTATTGTCATCGAAATAATACGCCTTGGCATCTATTACAGCATAACCCTTAACCATAATTCCGGTCTTGGGATCGTAATAATACTTGTTGCCCTTCTGTTCGGGATAAAGCTTAATTAGCTCATCAGTATCTACGGTAAACCAGCCTTTGATCATCTCACCTTTAGCATTATAACGGACCCATTTACCTGTCTTATTCTTTATACAGTTAAATACATAATCAGGCATACCAACTGAAGCGTTGGCATTATCTCTCATCTCTTTCTCGGTCCATTTTGCTTCGTTCTGATAGACATAAGGCATCCAAACTTCTTTATTGCAAGCCTTTGCACCATCATAAACACTGTCAAGCCAGTACCATGCATTTGTCACTGGATCAAAGATCTCACGGCCTCTTACTGTGCCGTCGCCGAGTACACCCTTTGCATCAGAATAGGTACCTTGTCTGACACCATTTTCATACCAATAACTCTTCTTGTTAATAGTTATCCAAGAACAGTTAAGAGGATCAACAGATAATGTGTACTCAATAGAGCTAACTGCAGTCGTGGAATCCGAGGAAGTAACCGAAAAATAAGTGATACCCTTAGGAAGTTCAAAGTCAGCAGTAAGAACATCTACTCTTCCAAAATCAGAAACCTGTTTAGTAATAAGAGGCTTCTCGTCCTTATCAAAAACATTGATAATGTAGCTTCCGGTTACACTTATGGGATCGTGTGAAAAGCTGAGCTTAGCACCCATCGGGGACTTATTGTCTATCATAAAGATATCGGTATCCTTGTAGGCAAGCTTACCGGTTATCTCATCGCCCACAGAAAAGCTGTTAGCCTCTTCCATGGTATCATTACTCTCCATCTCCCAGGAGTTAGAAGGATTATAGTTAAATCTAAGTCGATAATTAACATCACTGCTGATCTTTTCAACATTTCTGATCTGAATATAGTATGTTCCCGCAGGTACACCGATGCTTTCTCCGGTAACACTGTCAGAACTGTTGCCTATATAAGTCTCATAGATTTCATCGTTACTGAGATTATTGCCCTTGGAATCATAAAGATAAGAAGCCCAGTACTTATCGGTTTTGGATTCCGTATCAACCTGATCGTGGTCAAAATACAGGCTTACATATCCGGCTGTGGGAATGGTAACCTTGTAAAAATCGATGTCACGAAGATCATAAAGATTACCGTAGGTATCAGTGTTATAATCTATAGAAGAAGCCGTTTCAAAGCTGTCATTGATCTCACGTTCCCAGCCTTTTACAGGAGTATAATTTACTGTCAGCTTATAATTCTGATCAGAATAATTGATGGATGATACTCTAAGATAATAAGTACCTTCTCCGAGACCATATTTACGTGATGTTTTTGTTTCCTTACTGTTTCCGACATAGCTCTGCTCAAAGAAGCTCTTTCCGTTTTCGTTCTCAAGCACAACCTTCCAGTACAGATCCGTCTTATCAACAAATCCGTGTGAAAAAGAAACCGTAACATATCCGTCTGCAGGAAGAACGATCTTGTAATCTTTTTCTGTAACACGTGCGGAAAAACTGTCTGTCTTGGCTTTGTTCAGATCGATTCCGACTGCATTGTCGTGATTAACAACTGCATATGAAGGAATGGAACCGAGCATTCCAAAAGATAAAGCAGCAGTAAGTATAGCAGCAAAAATCTTTTTTACTCTCTTCATAATATACTCTCCAAAATTAATATATTGGTTAATAAGCAACCAAATATTATTATAGACCACAATATAAAGTATATCAAGTAAAAAAGCGTTCTATATTTGGGAAATCGGGTTAATTTTTCTTTATAATTTATTTAATGAATATCACTGTAGTAAGGTACATATATGATAAGTCCGCCGGGGATCGCGGAATCATATGAAATATGGTTGATCTCCATGATCTCCTGCTTAAGATCATCTGCGCTGTCAAAGTACAGCGGATCAAAATTATCCTCAGCAATCTTATCGATGCCTCTGTCGAAACCGATCATTTCGGTCTTATAGTATTTGCATTTAGCGGACTTATCCACTGTTGCCGCGTTGGTTGAAATACCTTTGATCAGCATAGAAAGAACGATTATTAGCAAAGAAATTATCAAAAGGCTGAAAAGCATCTGCTTTTTTCTATAGTTAAATGCCCTTTTACTTTTAAACCTGATATATTCGCTCTCCGACATCTCAGTGATCTTTTTATGATTCTTTCTTCCGCTATTATTCATAATCCTTTTCTCCCTAAAAACCAATATCAATAATATCGAACAATTATTCGGAACATTTGTTTGTATTTCAGATTATAGCGAACATATTTTCGAAAGTCAATATCATATAGAAAAAAAATCGAACAAAATTTCGAGAAAATATGTTTGCTTTTTTGTTTTTTTATGTTATACTTTATTCAATAAATCGAACGGAGGTTCATTTTATGGCAAATTCGAATAAGATTTCTCAGAAACAGCAGGAAATATTGGAATATTTAAAAGAAGAGATCCTCTCCCGCGGATATCCTCCGACAGTCAGGGAAATCTGCGAAAAGGTTAAGCTTAAGTCCACTTCATCGGTTCATTCCCATTTGGAGACTCTGGAAAAGCGCGGATATATCAGGCGGGATCCTTCTAAGCCAAGAGCAATCGAAATTTGTGACGATTCATTCCAGCTTGTCCGTACCGAGATGGCCTCTCTGCCCGTTTACGGAAATGTTGCTGCCGGTCAGCCGATATTTGCAAGCGACAATATACTCGACTATTTTCCTATCCCCGCTTCCGAGCTGCCCAGCGGTGAATCCTTTGTTCTCAACGTCAAAGGAGACTCCATGATAAATGCCGGCATATTCAGCGGTGATAAGATCCTTGTCAATCGCTGTGAAACCGCTAAAAATGGCGATATGGTCGTGGCCCTAATAGATGACTCCGCCACGGTTAAGACCTTCTATAAGGAGGAAGATCACATACGACTCCAGCCGGAAAATGATTCTATGGATCCCATTATCGTTCCGGACTGTCAGATCCTCGGCAAAGTATTCGGCGTATACAGATTTTTCAGATAAACAAGTTTTCAGATATACAGGTTTTCAGATATACAAATTTTCAGATATACAGCTTTTCCAATTAATATAAAAATCCCCTTTCTTATACTGATCAATCAGTTAAGAAAGGGGATCTCTTCATATAAAGAAATAATCTATATATTTTATTTCAGAGAATCGGTATCAACAGTCTTTCCATCCCGCCAGATTCTCTCAAGATCGTACAATGTACGGTTTTCCTTGTCAAAAATATGCACTATGATATCGCCGAAATCAATAAGTATCCAGTTTGCAGTGTCGTACCCCTCAATATGATCCTCCGGAAAGCCTGCTCTGCCAAGCTTTTCCGTAACATTATCGCAAATGGCCTGTACCTGATTCTTATTGCTTCCGCCTGCTATGATAAAAAGGTCTGCGATAACCGATACCTCACTTATATCAAGCACCCGGATCTCTTCGGCTTTTTTATCTTCAAGTGCATTTATAGCCAAAGAAGCCATTTTTAAAACTTTTTCATCCATAAATACTTTTACCTCTAATAATATGAAAAGCAAATATTATTGCTTATTCAGATCTCTGTAATATTCGTATGTTCTTCTTGTCATGGGATCAACGGCTTTTGTCCCTTCACCGAGAAAATTAAGTGTATTTTCAAGAATGATCCTGATAGCTGTGTCGATATCGGTATATGCTGTCTTTCTGATCATATCGAGCTTAGGGAGGATCTTTCGGTTGGGTTCTATATAATCAGCCACAAAAACGATCTTTTCCAGAATGCTCATCCCAGGCCTTCCGGTTGTATGGAATCTGATGGCATTTAATATATCTTCATCGCTGACTTCATATTCATGCTCTGCAAGATAAGCTCCGAGTTTTGCATGAAGCAGTCCGGGATTCTCTCTTTCAACAGAACTTATTTCAAGGCCATACTTTTCACAGGAACTCAATTTTTTTTCATCGGACATTCCCTTGGCACAGTCATGCAAAAGGCCGGCGTAAAGCGCTTTCTCAAGATCGGTCTCATAGACAAAAGCAAGTGAAGCCGCTGTATACTCTACACCTTTGGTATGTTCAAAACGTTTCTGATCAAGTTCTTTTTCAAGAAGCTTCGATATCTTCTTTAATTCCATAGGATAAAAACTCCTAAAATAATTACTTGGGAAGAATGATCTTCTGATTTTCCTTAAAAGGCTTGTACAGAACGATTTTCTTTCCGATAACCTGAACAACAGTTGACTTTGTTCTCTCGCTGAGAACCTCTGCAATTCCTCTGGCGTCATCATCACAGTTTTTAAGAACACTGAGTTTGATTAACTCATTATTGTTAAAGCACTCAGAAACAGCCGATGTCATTTCAGGTGTAACACTGCCCTTTCCGATCTGAAAAACCGGATTCATTGTACTTGCAAGACTTTTTAAATATGCTCTCTGTTTGCTAGTTAAATCTATCACTTATTAAACCTCACAAAAAACAAATAACTAAAATTATCATTTATAGTAATCAAACGAATGACCGTACATTCTTACGGTGTCACCGTCCTTGATACCAAGTGCCTCAAGCTGCTCTAACATACCCTGTTCCTTCAGGAAATTCTGGAAAAAAGCAAAACCCTTCTCCGATTCAAGATTGGTGTATCCAAGCATCTTTTCGATCCTGGGTCCCTCGATGACATACTCATCTTCCTCGTCATCATAATAAACGGTAAAGGGTTCATCGGAATATGCAAATGCTGTCTCCGGATCAAATTCCTGTTCAAAGCAGACCGGCTCTCCTCCTATGGATTCAAGCTTCTCTGAGATAGCATAAAGAAGTTCCTTGATTCCCTGCCCCGTAACAGCGCTTATGGCATATACCGGTATGCCTTCCTTTACCTCAAATTCATCACGGATACGTTTAACAGGATCCTCATCCGGCTGATAGATTGCGTCTATCTTGTTGGCTGCGATAATCTGCGGTCTTTTGGCAATATCGGCATTATATTTTTCCAGTTCTTTATTGATAGCTCTTATATCCTCTATCGGATCACGTCCCTCGGTTCCGGCAGCATCAACGATATGAACAAGAAGCCTTGTTCTCTCGATATGCCTTAAGAATTCATGTCCAAGACCGATTCCCTCGGCAGCTCCCTCAATAAGTCCGGGTATATCGGCTATTACAAAGCCCTTATCACCTAAATCAACAACACCGAGATTGGGATTAAGAGTTGTAAAATGATAGTTTGCAATCTTGGGCTTAGCATTTGTAACACGGGAAAGAAATGTGGATTTACCTACATTCGGAAATCCGACAAGTCCGACATCGGCTATTACCTTGAGTTCCAAAAGAACTTCAAGTTCTTTTGCCTCCTGGCCCGGCTGTGCATACTTCGGTGCCTGCATCGTGGGCGTAGCATAATGCTGATTGCCCTTGCCGCCCCGGCCTCCTTTTAATATCGTATATTCACGGGTATCCCCCGACATATCGACAATAACTTTACCGGAAGCAGCGTCCTTGACCACTGTACCCTGAGGAACTTTTAGAACAATATCATTTCCGTCTTTTCCGCGACAGTTCTTCTTACCGCCCTCTTCACCGTTCTCTGCCTTATATTTTCTTACATGACGGTAGTCGACCAGAGTATTGAGGCCTTCATCAACTTTAAGGATGACATCACCGCCGTGACCGCCGTCACCGCCGTCAGGTCCTCCGTTTGTCACATATTTTTCTCGTCTGAAGGAAACGTGCCCGTCTCCGCCTTTTCCACTGATTATTACAATTTTAGCTCTGTCTGCGAACATAAAAATCACCTTCTGCAAAGAAGAAAAAAAGCTCCAAACATTTTTTGAATGTCTGGAGCTGAAGAATTTACTGCTCTACGGGATAAACGCTTGCCTGCTTCTTATCTTTGCCCTTTCTTTCAAAACGAAGAACTCCGTCTGTAAGAGCAAATAAAGTATCATCTCCGCCAATCCCAACATTCACACCAGGGTGAATCTTAGTTCCGCGCTGTCTATAGAGAATATTTCCGGCTTTAACGAACTGTCCGTCAGCACGCTTAGCGCCAAGTCTCTTGGACTCAGAATCTCTGCCGTTCTTGGTGGAACCAACACCCTTTTTATGAGCGAAAAACTGAAGGCTTAAATTCAGCATTATATTATACCTCCTTAAAATCTACTGTTAAATTCTTACCGTATTGTTTGCTGTATTCCTGAAGGGATAAAACATAGGAATCAATAAGGATCTTTGAACTTTCCTTCAGATCGGAATTGATCACGCATCTAAGGAAACCTTCCTTTTCGTTTTCCTTAACGGTAAGATCTTCGCCGGCGATCTCAGTCAGCCCGTTGACAGTATTTGCTGTCAGAGCCGAAATTGCCGCACATAAGATATCGGGTTCATATTTACCGAATCTCTTTTTGGCGAAACCCGCATGACCAAAACAAGTAAATGCCTTGTAGTTGCCATGCTCATCTTTTTCAAAAGTGACTGTCGTCATCTTTTAAGCCTCGATCTTGTCGATCTTAACCTGAGTGTAAGGCTGTCTGTGACCGTTCTTTTTATGATAACCGGTCTTTCTCTTGTATCTGTAAACAATAACCTTCTTGCCGCGTCCCTGCTCTACTACAGTAGCTGACACCTTTGCGCCGGCTGCCTCAGAACCTGCTACGAGCTTTCCGTTGTTAACTGCTACACAATCAAGAGAAACAGTATCACCTTCAGCTGCGTCGATCTTCTCGATCTTAACGAGATCGCCCTCTGAAACCTTATACTGTTTTCCGCCTGTTGCAATAATTGCGTACATAATTAGGCACCTCCTTTTTCATGATATGGCCATGAAGTATGCATGGGGAACAAGTCCCAGGCCTTATTGATCGCTAACTACGGTGACGCCATATGGGCGCACTTATACCTCATTAAGCGGCATACTCGAATATCATAGCAGAGGTGCCTTTGTATGTCAACAAAAAGTTTTAAAAAAATTTATTTATATTTTAAGTGAGATCAGACCTGCTTATAAGCCTCAAAATCCTCAACATACTGAGTGATCAGCTTAACGCATCCGTCGACTCCGAGTTTACTGGAATTAATGCAGAGATCGTAGCTGTCGCTTCTGCCCCACTTCTTGGAAGTGTAATAATTGTAATAGCTCTGACGCTGCTTATCCTTCTTTACCATCATATCGCGAGCCTTCTTATCGTCGAGATTGAAGCGCTCCATAATATGCTTTACCTTATACTCCTCATCACCGAAAATGAAAAGCTTAACCACATTAGGATAATCGTTAAGAGCATAATCCGCACATCTTCCGACTATTACGCAGGGACCTTCGTCAGCGATCTTCTTGATAGCATCAAACTGTGCGAGGAATACCTTATGGCTAATTGGCATATCGGAATACGAAGCCGAATTATAGCCGAATGAATATGTGTCCATAACCAGATTATAGAGAAATGAATTAGTCGGTCTCTCGTCATGGTTTTGAAGCATTTCCTCACAGAAGCCGCTTTCCTTGGCCGCCCTTGTAAGTAATTCCTTATCATAAAAAGGAATTCCGAGATTGGCTGCAAGCCTTTCTCCTATCTCACGTCCTTCTGAACCGAATTGTCTGCCTATTGTAATAACTGTATCCATATAGCACCGCCTTTCCGGAAAGTCATTTGCTAAGATGATTATATGATATTTTTTACAAATATTCAATTAAAAATGTGAATTCTTTGTAAAAATGATACAATTTGTAACAATATTTTGACTATTCCGTGTTATAGTGCAAAGCACTACAGCGATCATTTAAGAATACTAAGCAGATGATCGAAATATTCGGGGATTGGAGCTACGGTTTCAATATACTCACCAGTTGACGGATGAATGAAACCGAGTATTTTGGCGTGCAGGCACTGTCCATCAAGCTTAAAGGGTGAGGTTGTTTTTCCGTATACCTCATCACCGAGAAGCGGATGCCCGATATGCGTCATATGTACTCTTATCTGGTGTGTTCTCCCGGTCTCTAAGCGGCATTCAACATAAGTGTATTTTTCAAATCTTTTGAGCACCTTAATATGTGTGACAGCGGGTTTACCGTCCGGTCTTACAGCCATCTTCTTTCTGTCGCTTTGGTTTCTTCCAATCGCTGCATCAACCGTAAGTTCATCCTCCTTTATCACACCGTTACAGATTGCAACATAACAGCGCTTTATAGAGTGTTCCTTAAGCTGATCTGCAATGCATTTATGTGCTTTATCGTTTTTGCATGCAATAACGCTCCCCGTAGTATCCATATCGATACGGTGAACTATCCCTGGCCTCAACACTCCATTAATACCGGAAAGCCCGTCTTTGCAATGATACATCAAAGCATTAACAAGAGTACCGGTAAAATGCCCGGCCGAGGGGTGTACGACCATGCCCTTGGGTTTATTGACCACTATGACGTCATTGTCTTCGTAAAGAATATCAAGTGGAATATCCTCAGGAATGATCTCGGGTTCACTGATCTTGGGAAGATCGATCAAAACCTCGTCACCTTCATCAAGCTCATAACTTGGCTTAACTATTTTACCGTTAACCAGTACATGTCCTTCTTTTATGAGCTTTGCCGCATAGGACCTTGAAATACTGATTTCCGATCCGTCAGAATCAGACTGCCTGCTTGATAATATAAGAGGGAGCCATTTGTCAATGCGCTCCCCTCCTGTTTCTTCTTCATAGATTATCTTCATTTATCGTCCATATCCCTGTAACGATTCTGCTTAAACTTAAGAAACTCCAGATCATTTTCCTTATATACAAAAAGGAAAAGGAAGAACAGCCCAAACACTCCGATCACGACACAGCAGTCCGCAAAATTAAATACGGGGAAGTGGATAAGTACAAAAGAGATAAAATCCACAACATAATCAAGCCTGAATCTGTCGATCATGTTTCCGATACCGCCGGCCACAACCATGGAGAAGAAAATATGAGCCGCAAGGAATTTTTTCTTTTCAGGAAGCTTGAAGATCAAAAAGACAATGACTGCCATAAAAATAAACCCGACAAGCAGGATGAATATCTTCTGATTCTGCAGCATTCCAAAAGCCGAGCCCCTGTTTTCAAGATAATCGAACTCAAGAACATTGGGTATAAGAACAAATGCCGGTTTATCCTTAAGGTTGTTAACGACGATATATTTAATAAACTGATCAGCAGCTATAAGGAATCCCAGAATAACAATATCAACCAGGATCATGATTTTTTTGGAGTAAGAACTCTTCTTTTCCATTCTGTTCAAAGTCCTTTCAGATACCGTTTTCTTCATCGAAATTGATCTCGGAAAGAGCATCAAGTATCTCGGAATCGGTAACGGTATTATCTATAACAGCCTTCCCGATCTTCTTGAGAAGGATAAATCTTATGTTTCCGCCATCCATTTTTTTATCTGATTTAGTAAGCTCAAGCACCTTTTGAAGATCCAGCTTGTCAATGGATATGGGAAGGTTAAACGGAACAAACATGTCCCTTATCTCATAATACTCATCCTTTGTGATAAGATCTTTTTTCCATGAGATAAAGGCTGCACATACGGATCCGAGCGCAACACACTCCCCGTGATACAGGGAAAAATCCATATATTTTTCAATGGCATGTCCGATGGTATGTCCGAAATTGAGAAGAGCCCTTTCACCTTTCTCGGTGGGATCCTTCTCAACGATCACTCTCTTGATATCGCAGCTTTTCCTGACCATTTCCGAGAGTACTTCCGTATCCTTCTCACATATCTCATAGAGTGAGTCTATCAGCCATGTATAGAAGAATTCATCTCTTATAAGGCCGTATTTCATAACTTCAGCAAAGCCCGAAAAGAACTGCCTGTCCGGTAAGGTCTTAAGAGTAGATATGTTCATATAGACAAGTCTCGGCATCTTAAATGCACCGACCATGTTCTTATATCCGTCAAAATCAACACCGGTCTTTCCACCGACAGAACTGTCACATTGTGCAAGCAGAGTTGTCGGAACCTGTATAAAATCTATTCCCCTTAAATATGTGGCAGCGGCATACCCGGTCATATCCCCGACTACTCCTCCGCCTAAAGCGATAAGGCAATCGTGTCTGTCAAAATGCTCTTCAATAAGAAATTTATAGAGCTCTTTGATATTGTCAAGATTCTTATTTTCCTCACCGGCGGGGATAACATATTTTACTGCCTTTAAGTAGCAGCCCGATACCACATCAAGCAGTTTTTCGGCATAAAGGGGATCGACATTTGAATCAGTAACAATGCAGACCTTCCTGGCGGCGTAATCAAACTGCTCAAGTTCAATCGGAAGCTCATCAAAGGAATCCGAAAAAACTATATCATAGCAGGGCTTACTGTTAAAATTTACTGTCATTCTCTGAGACATGAAAAAAACCTCGGTACGATTATTCAGTAATGTTTTATGTTTTCAAAAAATGAGAACTTCCTTTTGGGGAAGCTCTCGATAAAAGAACTTATTTTAGATCAGATCAGGATTCAAACTCCTTGCCCATACCTACGCCGGAATTCTGAGTGGCGCCGGAAATATATACAGCTTCGGGAGTAATCACAAAAACAAATTTAGAGATCGATTCAAAATGGGCCTTCAGTGAATAGCATACGCCGGTAACAAAATCAACGATCCTCTGTGCAAGCTGATTATTAATGCCTTCAAGATTAAGTACAACACTTCTTCCGTCCAGAAGAGCATCCGCAATCTGCAGTGCCTCTTCAAAGGTACCAGGTTTGATCACACAAACTTCCATGTTATTCATAGGTTGTCCTTTCTTTGATCCGTACGATCCTTTAGATGACATCGTAGATAAAAAGCCTCTGGATTTCTTCTCGGGCTCTGCTGCGTCATTTACTGCTGCGTCAGATTTACGAGCCTTGGGAGCCGCTTCGTAATCGTCGTAGTCTTCGTAATCGTCGTAGTCTTCTTCCTCATCATTGTTCATCTTGAATGCGTTAAGAATACTGTCAAATTTTCCCATCTCTTCCTCCAAAATCTTTATATAGTCTGATTATAATCCCTAGCACCGAAAATGCCGGTTCCCACTCTCACGTAAGTAGCTCCTTCAGCTACGGCAGCCTCATAGTCGCCGGTCATTCCCATTGACAGAATATCCATAGAAACATTATGTATGTTTTGGCCTTTTATGTCAACAGACAATTCCCTAAGCGCACGGAAATATTTTCTGTTTTCGTCAGGCGTTTCAGTAACCGGAGCTACAGTCATAAGCCCCTTTATCCTGACCGCGGGAAGAACAGCCACGCTTTTAACGAATTCGATGATTTCCGAAGGATCCTGTCCCCATTTGCTCTCCTCGCCCGCAATGTTTACCTCGAGAAGAATATCTGAAATCACGCCTGCCTTAAGGGATTCTTTGTTTATCTCTTCGGCAAGCCTCAGGGAATCAACACTGTGGATAAGAAAAACCTTCCCAACAATGTATTTTACCTTATTTCTTTGAAGATGACCGATCATATGCCATCTTATATCTTTCGGAAGAACAGGTATCTTATCCATTAGCTCCTGGACATGATTCTCTCCGAAATCTCTTGCCCCTGCCTTGTAGGCATCTTCAAGATCACAAACCGGCTTCAGCTTACTCACGGCAATAAGTGTGATATCTTCGGGATTTCTTCCCGAGCTTGCTGCCACCTTTTCGATTTTTTTCAGAACTTCAGAATAATTCTCAGCTATAACAGACATAATCATTTTGACTGGCTTATAAACTGATCATCCGAAATGGAATCCGCATCAAGAGCGATGTAATCGTAATACCTAAGTCCGTATGCGGTATTAGATTTAACGATAGCATATTCATCGTTCTGATAGAGGATAGTGATCTGCTTAAAGTCAGCATATCCTTTGTTAATATTGTAAACTCCGATAAGGGAGCCTTTATCCTTTACAACATAGGTAGTCTCGTCGGTACCGAAAAGAATATCTCCAGCAGAAAGTATGGTATCATCCACATAATACTTTCCGGTATTTTCATTGTAATAATATACCTCAAGACTCACCGCGCTTCTGGTCTTTGAACCGTCTTCGCCGTATACCTGCATAAGCACGGTATATGTTCCGCCGGCATTCTCGGTGACATACTGCTCATCTATAAGGAAAAATTCCTTTTCGGCGATGGCTGAGACAGGTATCTTAAGTCCTGTCTCCTCACCAAGCATAAGCTCAACATCCAAAAACCTTTCGTTTACAAAGCTGACAAGTGAGTTTGTAAACGAAAGCTGAAGATATGTCTCATCATTATTGTCAATGATAGAAACCTTACCCCAGGATATCTTCTGGTTTTTAAGAAATTTTACCTTGACATAATCCTGCTCAAGCAGTTCTTCGGCAAGCGCTCTCTTCATAGGAATAACAATAGACCAGTCTTCTCCGAGGTTGACCTTATATACATTTTCATCGATTCCCCTGAGTTCATTGCTGAGAAGAAGGCTTCGGGTGTATTGCTTTTCATCGAAAACATTCTTGGTGATCATCTCGGGAAGAAGGTCTTCATAACCGTCATACCAGTAGGAAATGATACCCGTATTCCCGGAATATACGTATTTAAGGCTAACGGCCTGTGCTCCTTCGGATGCCGATGTCATATTGCTTAAAAGCTTGGTATTGGCAAGCTTTAGCACCGTATTTTTCAATGAATACTTGAAATTGTATACATCATCAAAATCGGAGGGCTCATAACCGTGTACAAAATTGATAATGTCAGTACGAAACTCCGAAAGCTCTTTATCAGACAAAGAATTCTCACCTAAGGAAAGCGATTCTATGTACTCGTTAAGAGTTCCGGTCTCGTCAACCGTATATACAAGATCTCCGACTGCAATACGCTGTCCTTCCCTGGCAAGATAATTGACATAGCCCGGAGTATTGTTGCTGACAAGCACTTCATCTCTCAGCACTATGCCGCGATAGATTGTATTGCTGGCAAGCGCCCCGCTTGTAACCTCGTATCTGACTGTGTGAGTCTTTCTGAGATAAATGATACCGACTATGATCACATAGACAAGGATCAGCAGAAAAAGTATCAGCGTGATATTTATTTTTCTTTTTTTTCTGAACTTGAACAGATTATTCTCGTTCTCGTTTATTTCTGTAGCCAATTTTTATTCCAATCCAGATATCACTCTATTGAATCAAGAAGTGAATTCATATTTTCGTACAGATTCTCCGTGCCCTCTGATTTTAGAACAACCGATATGAACTGATTTCCGCTTTCATTTTCCGATAACAGAATAAGACAGTTTCCGGCAGCGGATGTTGTTCCGGTCTTACCGCCTATCACACTCACACCTGCAGGCGCAGTGTAAGAACCGTTCATATAACCATTGGTGTTTTTAACCGAAAGGAAAACATCATTTCCCTTTTTGTCAGTGTATACCGCATCATACGAGGGCATGGATATTATTTCCCTGAACTCGTCATACTTTATGCACTCGTTGAAGATCAGATAAAGGTCATAAGCCGTGGTATAATGCTCCTCATTGGTAAGTCCGTGAGGATTGGTAAAATGTGTTCCCGTCGCTCCAAGCTGTATCGCCTCGTCATTCATCATAGAGATGAAATTATCCACCGTACCTCCGATATTCTCTGCGATAAGCATAGATACATCATTGGCTGAGTACAAAAGCATTACCCTTAAGGCCGTATACAGTGTCATGGAATCGCCGGCTGTAATGCCTGCCTTCTGAGCCCCTGTCTCATCAATTCGCACATTGTCAGTAGCAGTAAGGATCTGATCCATCTGACCGTGTTTTATTGCAACAAGAGCGGTCATTATTTTGGTAAGGCTCGCAGGATACAGCCTGTCAAAAGCATTCTTGGAATAGATCACTTCTTTATTTTCGACATCAAAAAGGACCGCACTTGCGCAGGACTCCAGACCAGAAAGCTCGTTTATCCCTATATCACCTGTATAAACCGCGATCTGTGATGAAAAAGCGGGTGCTTTTAAAGCCAGATCCGAATTTTCATCGGTAAGTGAAGAATTACCAAGACTTCCATATTCTGCGCTGTACGGTAAAGAAACACATCCTGTCAGACAAAATAATATAAAAAAATGCAAAAACCCTGCAAATATGTACTTTCGCAGGGCTCCGGCTTTATTTATACATTTCACGCCACTCTAAATCTCCTCTTTCCAGTGACTTGATCAAAAGCTCTGCACTGGCCAAATTGGTTGCCAGCGGAATATTATTGGTGTCGCAAAGTCTGACTACTATATTGACATCGGGTTCGTGTGATTTAGCACCGACAGGATCTCTCAAGAAAATGACCATGTCAATCTGGTTGCACTCGATAAGAGCACCTATCTGCTGCATTCCTCCCAGATGTCCCGCAAGCGACTTATGGATCGAAAGATTTGTAACCTCCTCTATAAGCCTTCCCGTAGTAGCAGTTGCATACAACTCATTTTTACTCAAAATCCCCTTATAAGCTATGCAGAAATTCTGCATAAGCTTCTTCTTTGCGTCATGCGCAATAAGCGCAATGTTCATACCCCTGATACCTCCTCTAAATTTTCATCATATCAAGACTAATATAATCCTCCACAGACGAATTACCCCTCTTCGCCTGCGTACGAACATTCAAAGCAATTCCAACCCCTGCAAAAAGCGTAAGCAACGAGGTTAATCCGTAGCTTACAAAAGGAAGCGGAAGTCCCGTATTCGGCAGCATAAATGTCGCAACACCGATATTGATAAATGACTGGACTCCGATCAGCATACCCATTCCTGCTCCGATAATGGCACCACCCTCGTCGGGAGCACGCCTCCCTATCGAAATGCATTCAAGCGAGATAAGGATCAAAAGCACGATAACCACAACGCTTCCCCTGAAACCGAACTCCTCTCCGATAACCGCAAAAATAAAGTCCGTCTGATCCTCCGAAAGGAAATTACCGTTTTTAACCGAAGTTATCTCATTATTGCGATAACCTTTGCCGTCAAACATTCCCGAAGCGATCGCCGTAACGGAATTTTGCTGCTGATAAGTGATCTCGGGATAGCTTTCGGGATCCTGGAACGCCCATACACGCTCCATCTGATAATCCTTAAGGATCGTACTGTCAGGCCTTAATGCGATAGATATAAAGATCGCTGCAGCCGGTATAACTACAGCAAGTATCCCGAGTATGATCCGGAATTTCAGCTTACCTGCGAACATGATCGTCGCAAAGATAACTCCAAGCATTATCGTTGTTGAGAGATCCGGCTGACGAAGTACCAGCACGATCGGTACCGCCGCAAAGAATACGCACAATAAAATGGCAGGAAAAGTATTAAATTTATCCTTCTGTATCATAATAAACTGTGCGAAGAATAAAATCAATAAAATTTTAGCCAGTTCTGAAGGCTGAAACTGAATTCCTCCGATCTTAAGCCATCTTTGAGCATTGTGCGATGATTCGCCGGCAAACAAAACAAGTACAAGAAGTGCCAGATTCAATATATATATCACAATGTAAAATTTCAGTACAAAGTGATAATCGATAAAAGAAAGGATAAGCATTACAACAAATCCGGCAACAGCTCCGTATAAATGCTTTTTAAAAAGTGAGGGTTCGGCGCTTCCTACCGCAAATACGCCAATCATGGCTACAGCAGCAACCATCAGTATTAACTTAAAATCATAATCTCTGATCTTAAATTTCTTAAAGGGCATAAACCGTCTCCAAAACCGATTTGTTCAAAAGGTCAAATACGATCTCCCCGTCTTTCTGAAACGCTATCTTGGGAAGAATCTTCTTTCTGAATCCCCACTTAGGCTTTTCGGCAGGGGAATATACGGAAGAACCAATAGATACCAGTTCAGGGGTCATCTCGAGCGCTATTACAAATGCGTCGGTATCTTCAAAATCAAGTCCGGCGTAAGCTTCTCCGTATAATCCTCCAAGGATAATTATACTGCCGGAGCTCTTTACCCTGCAGCCCGGATTAACATCTCCTAAGATAACGATACCGTCGTCATAAGAAAGCTCCTGACCGTCGGTAACGCTTCCCCTGTAGAAATGTCCGATGTCTCCGGGCTTGGCCATATCTTCCATATGCCTGACGGCTTTTAAATAATGCTGGTTGACTTCCGGATCGTCGCAGACTATGCAGAGGACATTAAGATCACAACAGGTCTTGATCACGGTAAGGATCTGAAGCTCCTGAGTCTCCGAAAGCTCGCGGCCTTCAAAAGCAATAGCTACGGAAGCTTTTCCGAAAAACTGTCTGCCTTCTAAAAACTTATGCGTTATTTCACTGATTATAACGTCAAAAGGGACCTCGGGATCAAGGATAAGCTTGATACCATCCTTAAAACTCCTTATTACTACAGGTAACTTTTGTTTCATTTTCGTATCCTCTGTATCAAAGTTCGTTAGTTATTCCGGCATCGGGTGAATCCGCTTTACCGTCTATAAGCTCTTCTTCGGTTACAAGGTCAAAGTAATACTTGTAAATATCTCTTGCAAGCTGTGCCGCGTAATCGGACGAATAACCAAAGGGTATTCTGACAGCCATTCCTATCTCGGGATTCTCATATGGAGCAAAGCTCACAAAAAGCGCGTGGCTCGGTCTCGAAGTGGACTGCTGAGCGGTACCGGTCTTACCGGCCACATTAACGGCTACATCATTAAAGTATGATTTGTTCTGGACCACAGCTCTCATTCCCTTGTGGAATACATCCCAGTACTCCGAAGGAATATCAACGCGGTTTCTAATATCCGGTTCATGTTCCCAGACAGCATTTCCGTAAGCTTTCTGAGTATGATCCACAACCGTCAGATTATAGACTGTACCTCTGTTTGCTATGGCTGAAACATATCTTGCAAGCTGTGCGGTGGTATAGCTGTTTGAGCCCTGACCGATCGCAGAACGCACCGCGTCATTATCGGAAATATCCGGATCGTATTCCGGTATCTCAAGCCCCGATTTTGAGGACAGCCCGTAAAGATCCGCGTACTCTGCAAGCGCGGCTAAACCTTCGGCATCATCATAGACACCTTCCTTGGTTGAAAGTCTGTAACCTACTTCATAGAAATAATAGTTACATGAATCTCTGATAGCTGTCTGCGTAGTCT
>JAEEGL015762214.1_pt1 | contig 30307 bp, 27 predicted proteins | sample 9134231 | NCBI WGS metagenome assembly JAEEGL01 (sample SAMN16246548, study PRJNA631951) | gut metagenome | biome: gut microbiome; feature: rumen; material: fiber-attached | host: Bos | place: Iran: Karaj | collected 2018-10 | reverse complement strand
TCTTCTCGCGCAGCGCCTGGTCGTCGTTCTTTGTCGCGATGTAGGCGTCGCATTTTGCGCAGTCGAGGCCGCAGTACGCTTTCAGTTCATCCTGTGACGTCATTTCAAAAAATCCTTTCTGTAAATCACCGAGACATGTTCGCGCTCGCCGGTGGCGTCCGTATATTCGTGATCAAAATGAAGCCCGGCCGCCTCGGCGGTTTTGTAAGAGGCGACGTTGTCGGCGGTGCAGTAGGAATAGAGGGCGTCGAAGGCCGTATGCTGAAACGCCCAGTCGCGGACGGCGATGGCGGCTTCGGTAGCGTAACCTTTTCTCCAGCAGTCCCTGCGAATGTGAAAGCCGATCTCGGGCAAAATGCGGCCGTCGATGTTTTGAAGCGTGAGGCCGCAGTCGCCGATGAGCCGGCCTGTCTCCTTTAAACAGACGGCCCAGAGTCCGAAGCCCTCTTTGCGGTAGTTTTCGAGACTCCAATCGATCCAGCGGTGCACCCGCGCCTCGTCAAAAACATAGGGGTAATATTTGCTGACCTCTTCATCGGCGAGCGCGTCGTAGAGCGCATCAAAATCCGAGGGCTGCAGTTCGCGCAGGATGAGCCGCCGGGTCTCCGCGATGACGCCCGCCATCACGATCTCCACCGCCGGAGCTGCGGAAAGAGGCCGCGCATCATCTGCACATATTCTTCCCGGGTCATCGGCTTCGGCATCTGCTTGTTCACCTCGTCCAGAAACTGCGCGCAGTGATCGATCATCTGCTTCATGCTGCAGTCCTGTAAAAACCGGCCGTCGGCGTAACAGAACTTGCAGTAATCAAACGAGACGCTGCCGTCCTGCTCCGTCCCGCAATCCTCGATTTTTGAAAGCGGCATGGCGCAGCTCTGGCAAAACTGAGGCAGCTGTCCCGGCTGGAACGCCTTTTCTTTTTTGGGGAACTCCGCATCGAAAGCCGCAAAGCCCTGAGGATCCGTTTCGGCCACAAAATAGCCTTCAGGCGGCGTATAGGTCCCTTCCCTGCCCTGCCAGAAACCGGGGATGAGCTCCTGCGCCAAAAAATAGGGCACCTCGGCTTCCCTCGGCTCCGCGTGGTAATGAATCTTCAGCTTGCTTGCGAGCTCGAAGCCCGCGTTTTTGTAAAAATCGATGTTGCCTTCCATGCAGAGCAGGCCCACGCCCAAATCCCGCGCCTTTTCGAGGGCAAACTGCAGCAGCTTCAACCCGTAACCCTTCCTTTTATATTGGGGATGAATGCAGATGGGCCCAAAGGTCCAGGAAGGAAACGCGATCCCGCCGTCGAGCTCGATTTTGGCCCGGGAGAACATGACATGCCCGATCAGCTCCCCCGATTCCTCCATCACGAAATCGAGTTCGGGGATGAAATCCGGGTTTTCGCGATATTTGTGGAGCACGAAATGCTCGCTGCAGCCCGGGCGGTAAACATTCCAGAACGATTCGCGGGTGAGCGCTTCAACTTTGCGGTAATCCTCCGGCCGTTCATGCCTGATGATCATGGGAAAGCCCTTTCTCAAAATGCTTTGGCTCAAACGGGCGCCTTCATAGCAGATTTTGGGACCCCAACCCCGCCCAAAAAGGGCCGGATCCTTTGAGCCCAAACGCAACTCTTGATTTTTTAAGCCCTAAAGGCGCATTCATTCGCCCCATGCACGCACCGAAACGCATTCCCAGGCGCAACGATTCTGCGCCCAAAACCACAAGCTTTGACGCCTCTGAAAGCGGACGCGTGATCGCCCGCAAGGGCCCCGTGGTCACCGTCGAAACCGCAAACGGCGTTTTTGACTGCGAAGGCCGGGGACCTGGAAAAAAAGCGGTTGTAGGCGACATCGTGCGCTACGCGCTCGGCTGCGAAACGGGCCTCGCCGAAGGTCTCGTGACCGCCATCGCCGATCGCAAAAACGCCCTCGTCCGATCCGACGCCCTTTCGAGAAAGCCCCAGGCTTTGGCCGCAAACGTGGATCGCCTCTACATCGTGGTCGCCCTCGAACCGCCTATGCGCCCCGGTCTCATCGATCGCTACCTGGTCGCCGCCCACGCTCAGGGCTTCGAGGCGAGCATCGTCGACAGCAAACGGGATCTCGTGCACGACCCCGAGCTCGACGATGAGATCCGCGAAGATTTGGAGATCTACCCCGATCTGGGCTACCCCGTTTACTTCGCGAGCGCCGAAAACGGCGAAGGCCTCGATGCCTTAAAGCGCGCCCTCGCCGGCGAATGCAGCATCTTTGTGGGCCACTCGGGCGTGGGAAAGACGAGCCTCTTGAACAAACTGGCCCCCGGCCTCGATTTGCGCGTGCAGGATTTGAGCCCCGCAAGCGGTCGCGGCCAACATACGACCACCGCCGCCGCCCTCTTCCATCTCCCCAGCGGCGGCGATCTGATCGACAGCCCCGGTATCCGCGGATTCGGCCTCTGGGAAATGGATCCCGATGAACTCCGCCTGCATTTTGTGGAGTTCGCCGATTTTGCCGAAGAATGCCGCTTCCACAACTGCCGCCATCTGGCCGAGCCCGGCTGCGCCATCAAAGCCGCCGTAGCGAGACAGGAAATCAGCAAGAGCCGCTACGCCAGCTACGTGGGCATCTTCAACTCGCTCATCGACTTCGCCCAGGGCCAGAATCAGGGCAGCAGCAAAGATTTCTTCGATCTCTGATCACGCCTATGACCGCCGAATCCACCGAAACCCTCTCCCGCCAAGACGAGACCCTCGATCCCTTAAGCCGTCGCCTCTATTTGATCCAGCATCAGCACGGCCATAAAGCGACTTCCGACGACGTGCTCCTCGCGGGATTTGGATTCAAAGCCTGCCCGAACGCAACGCGCGCCCTCGATTTGGGATCGGGCAAAGGGACCGTCGCCCTGCTCTGCCTGAGCGTGTTCCCGCAACTGGATCGCGTCATCGGCTTAGAGGCGGTGCTGAGCGCCCATCTGCTCGCCCGAAGAAACGCCGCTTTGAATCACTTTGAGAATCAATACCTGCCGATCCTCGAAGATTTGCGCGACTCGAAAACCCTCGCACAGGAGCCGCCCTTCGATTTGATTCTGGGCGCCCCGCCGTTCATGCCGCTTGGAACCGGGATCATGCCCAAAGATCCCGAGCGCGCTGCAGGTCGCTTTGAATTGCGCGGCGGCATTGAAGATTACGCGCTCTGCGCAGCGAAGCATTTAAAAGAAGACGGCCGGACGGTTCTGCTGATGGACGGACAGGGCGAAGCGCGCGCCGAACGGGCCTTAAACGACGCCGGACTCCGGATCCTGGAACAGGTGCAAATCTGCCCGCGCCCAAACGCCGCCCCCACCTACAGCCTTTTTGTGGCCACGCTTCAAAAAAGCGCTCCCCAGAATGCGATTCATACCGTCTTCTGCATGCGAAACGCCTCCGGCGATGAATGGTCGCCCGAATACGCCGCGCTTCGCCAAAGCCTCGATCTGATCGAGCATCCTTAACGCGCACCCCGCAGATTCCAGCAAAGGCTTCCCCGATCGAGCCCCATTTTTAAGGGAATGAAACCGTGAGCGGCAATCCGTTTATTAAAAATGTGCAGTTTATCAAAAGCGCGACGGCCCCGGAGCATTATCCCGCTTCGTCCCTGCCCGAAGTCGCCATCGCGGGACGCTCGAACGTCGGCAAATCGAGCCTCATCAACTGCTTCACCAACCGCAAACGCCTCGCCAAGGTGAGCAACACCCCCGGGCGCACGCAGCTTTTAAACTTCTTCCAAATCAACGACGCGTTCATGCTCTGCGATCTGCCCGGCTACGGCTACGCCAAGGTGCCCTACGCGATGAAAGCGAACTGGGAGACGATGATCGGCCGATATCTCGAGGTCCGCTCGAGGCTGCGCGTCGTGCTGCTGCTCATCGACATCCGCCGCGATCCCGAGGAATTCGAGCAGGAGATCATGCAGATCTCGCTTCAGAACGGGCATACCGTCGTCCCCATCGCGACCAAAGCCGACAAGCTTTCGAGCTCAAACCGCGCCCCCGCCGTGCAGCGCATCGCCCAAAAACTCGGGATCTCGCCCAAAAAGGTGATCTTATGGTCGTCAGAGACGGGCCTCGGCATCGAACCGCTCTGGAAAACCCTGGAGCGCCTCCTCGGCTTAAAGGCCCCCGCCGCAAAAGAAGCGCCCGCAGCGCCAAAGCCCGAAGATCCCGAAAATGCACCGGCCCCGGAATCTCAGGAAGCCCCGCCCCCCGGCGATCCGCCCTGCCCCTGATCCGCCTTCACCTCACCCCTCGATTCTTCCACCACCTGCAAATGCGTATCGCTGGTCACCGTGGCGAACAACCCCGTAGGCAGCGCCACCTCGCCCGTCTGCAGGATCTTCAACATCTTCGGCGCCTCGTCCTCCTCCTCTTCTTCCGCAACGTTGCGCCAGCGCATCAGCGCCGCCTTCCACGCCTTCTTTTGATTCAAAAAATCGCTGCCCAGCGCGCATCGCGTCACGCGCTTCCGCCCCTGCATCTCGGAACTGAGCGTCACCAGCCCCTCGCTCGCGAACGCATCGAGCGCATTCTTCAAAATGGCCGTAGAAGTCGCCTCCGCGCAGCGAATCTGGCCATCTTTCAACATTTTCTCGGCCTGCTCGTGGGCCTGGGCCAAAAACGCCTCTTTTTCGAGCGGGCGCTCCTTCAGCATCGAAAACGCCGCCAGCGCCACCGAATACCCCTCCAGCAGATGCAGCACCGAAGCCCGCAGGCGCTCAAAAAACGTCGAATCCTTCCACAAAATCTCGCCATCGCCCAAAAGCTGGCCCCGCCCCTCTTCGATCCAAATCTCGACCAGCGCCTGCACGCGCTTTTCGTAGGGCTGCGCTTCAAAATAAACGAACTCGTTTTTCATTAAGCGCAAAAGCTGCACCGCATCCGGCATCCATTTGGCGCGCTTGCTCTTTTGCCCCAGAGCCGCAATCGACGTCGCCAGAAGCGCCTCGCCCGCCAGGCAGCCGAGCAGCTGATTCCGGTAATAATCCATCTCGAGCCGCGATTTATCGGACACCGAATAGATCACGAGATCGCCCTGCGCCGAAGTCTGAATCAGGCGCCGCAGCAGCAAAAGCGCCTCGTCGAGCAGCGGACGCAACGTTTCGCCCAGCGCCACCTCACCCTCTTCGGGGGATTTTTGCAGGGATTCCTGCACGTAATTGCTTTGCTGCGAAAGGATATGCTCGAGCGAGCGCGAAAGCCGCATGTGACGGCGCTGCAGCAAAGCGATCCAAAACCCCGCGCGCTTCCTCAGCTGCGCTCCCGTCAGTCCCCGCATGCTGTGGCTCAAAAGCACCGTGCCCACCAGCGCCGAAGGCGTCACCACCGCCGCCGCCGCGATGCGATCCATCAGGGTATTGCCCAGCGCCGTCGTTTTGAAACGAAACTCCGCATCCGACGCCTCGCGCAGATCGCAATTGCCCTGATCGCGCAGCCAGTCCGAAAGCCGCACCGGCGCTTCAAAGTGAATGTAAATGCGCCCATAGCGCGAACGGAGCACCTTGCTCGCCTTGACCACGCCGCCCACCGACTCCGCCTGTTTTTTGCCCCCCAAAAGCTCGCGCCGATAAGCGCCCGTCTCGATCACGCGCTCGTAACTCAGGTTGATGGGCACAAACTGCAAATCCGCAAACTCGCCCCGACGGATGCCTTCGAGCAGCATCGACAGCATGCCGAGCTTGGGCGGCAGGAGTTTTCCCGTGCGGCTCCGGCCACCTTCGATAAAGAATTCAACGGGATAGCCTTCTTTGACCAGCTTCCAGAGGTAATGCTTGAAGACCACCTTATAGAGCGGAATGCCCACAAACGAGCGCCGTAAAAAGAAGGCGCCACCGCGGCGAAGCAGCCAGCCCACGGGGAAAAACGACAGATTTGCGCCCGCCGCCACGTGAGGTGGGATGAAACCGTTTCGCAGCATCGCCCAGGAGAGCACCAGATAATCGGTATGGCTCTTGTGACTCGGCACCAAAACCAGCGGTGCCGAGCGAATCTGTTTGGCCGCTTCGATGACGCGCCCGAGCCCCTCCTCGTCGAACTCCACGCCCTGAAAGACGTGACGAAACAGGCGATCGAGCAGCCAGGCCACAAAGCGCACCATGTCGAAGCTCCAGGCCGAGCCGATCTCCTTCAGATAGCGTTTTGAACGCGCCAGCGCCCGCTCCTCGTCGAGCTGTTCCTCGCACCCCGCCTTGCGCATATCGGCCTGAAACTGCGGCGATTCGATAATTTCGCGATCCAGCAATGCAGCCGGCTTCAGGGCAGGTCCGCGGATCGAGAGCGCTTCGTGGCTGAAATGAACGAGCAAAATGCGCATCAGCTTGCGCGCCACCACATGCTCGTCCAAGCCTTCATGTTCGGCCAAAAAACGCTGCAGATGGATCGGCTCGCCGATCTTCACCGTCGCTTCTTTGTAATGCCGCCAAAAAGACCAAAGTTTTCGCAGGGTTCCACGGGTATCGAGCTCGCCGAACGCCCCGTAAATCTGAGAAACCGCCGGATCGCGCCGCCAGATGATCGTCTGAGGCAGCAGCAGGATCGGTTTTTCGCTGCGCTTCTGCAGCTCGATCAGCCGCTCAAACACCGAAGCCCCAACCGAATGCTCCGCATCGGGCTTCATAAACAAAAATGCAGCATCTTCCTGATTCTTAAGCTTTTCTTCGAACTCATCGGCCAGCAGCTGCGGCTTGAGACGCCCCGTCAGACGCCCCCAGCACTGCCGCCAGGCAAAGGCCCAGCCGTGAAACCACGAAAGATTGATGCCGTTGGCGAACACGCTCAGCGGAAGCGCAAATTTTAAGAGCAGGTGATTAAAAAAGAGGTAGTCGATGCTGCTGCAAGTCCGGCTCACATAAAGGATCTGTCCCTCCCGGGCCGCATTTTGGGCACGCTCGATCGATTCCTCTGAGACCGCAATCCGCGAAAAAAAGAAACGCGCAATGGCGCGCAAAAAAAAGCCAAATCGGACCAGCATCGCGCTGGCATGGGGCCTGAATTCGAGCTGATTCATCGCCTCACCCTGAGCTTATCTCACAAACAAACGCGCTACATGACACCGATGTTTTTCAACAATCAAGCTCAAATTGGATTCGTCCTGCTCTGAATCCTCGATCTCTCCGCAGAGATGCACCATGCTTTCGGCATGCCCTTTCAAAAACTACACACAAAACTCATCGAATGGTACGCGCAAAACCGGCGGCATCTGCCCTGGCGCGAGGATCCCACGCCCTGGCATGTTTGGATTTCAGAGATCATGCTCCAGCAGACGCGCGTCGATTCGGTGATCGGCTATTTCGCGAGATTCATTGAACATTTTCCCACGCCCGAAGCCCTGGCCGCAGCTGACGAACAGGAGCTTCTGGAATGCTGGGCGGGCCTCGGTTACTACCAGCGCGCGCGCAATCTGCAGAAGGGCGCAAAGCGCGTCATCGAAGCCTTTGGCGGCAAAATCCCAAGCGATTTTGAAACCTTACAGACGATCCCGGGGATCGGTCCCTACACCGCCGCGGCGATCTCATCGATCGCGTTCGATCAGCCGGTGGGCGTCGTGGACGGCAATGTGGTCCGCGTGCTGACGCGATTAAAGGCGATCGACGAACCGCAAACCCCCGCCCTGAACGCGCGCCTGCAACCCCTGGCCAACGCCTTTTGCGCCTTTGGCCAGGCGAGCGCCTTCAATCAGGCGATGATGGATTTGGGCGCCACGGTCTGCACCCCCAAATCGCCCAAATGCGACCAATGCCCCTGGAAAGCGGACTGCGAAGCGTTTGCGCAGGGCCTGCAAGAGATCCTGCCTCACCCCAAAGTTCGCCCCGAACGCCAAAAAGTCTTTGTGGTCTCAGGACTTGTCATCGAAGGCGAAAGCATCTGGCTTGCACAGCGCCCGCACCACGGCCTGCTTCAGGGCTTATGGGAATTGCCAGGTATCGAAAACTGCAATGATCCCGCACAATTACAAGAACTCGGGCTCACCTGCGATCCGCAGCGTTCCTGGCAAATCACCCATGTTTTTACCCACCGCGAATGGACGCTCACCCTCTACCCCGCAACGGGAAAACCTTACGGCGGCCAATACTTAGAGCACCGTCTATGGCCCATCAGCGAACTCGAACGCTGCCCGCTCGGAGGCCCCGCCCTCAAAGCGCTCATCGCCGCCCAAATCGCCGTTCCGCCCCGCCGCGGCGCCGGCAAGCAACCCGCGTTTCAACTCCCCCAAAAAGCCGCGGGCGATCCGCAAATGAGCCTATTTGGTTAAAGCCCGCTGCGCGCGATCCACGATCTCCCGTGGAAGCCCCAAAACCTGAGCGATCCTCAGCGCGTCGCTCTCCTTTAACCCGCCCTCTTCCCTCACGATGCCGTAGCGCATGCAGCGGTTGATCGCCCGCAGTCGCTCCGAAAGATCGCTCGACTGAACCGCATCCAGCGCCGCGCGATCGAGGCCTTCGGTCCGCCAGAATGAAGCCCGCTCGTTTCGCTCTAAGCCCTTGAAATGAGTGGAAAAAATGAACGTCGAGCAGGGGTATTCCGAGAGGCCTTCGGTGAGGGCCGAGAGCAGCGCTTCCGCCTCCCGCGAGCTCGTCGTGCGCGCAAATTCGTCGAACACCACGAGCGCCCCCTCCTCAAATTCGGGCCATGCGTTCACCAACCCATGAATTTCACAGCCGAATCCCGATAATCCCGTCCAGGAATCCCCCGTCAGGGCGCCCACGTAACGGCAATGGCGATAGACGCGGGTCTCAAAAAACCGCGCCGGTACATAGAGCCCCGATTGCGCCAAAAGCTGAAGAAAAATCACGGTTTGCAGCGCCGTCGTCTTGCCGCCCATGTTGGAGCCGAAGAGCACGTGCACCGAGCGATCGAGATTCCAGGAGAGCGGCTTGTAGTCGAGCTGCAGCTTTTGGCAATCCTGCATGCAGGGGTAAAAGCGCGCTTCTTCAAAATGCGGCGCCTGCGCCTGCAACCGGGGGCGCACCAACAAAAACCGCTCCGCAAAACGCGCCCTGCAAAATGCGCAGTCGAAGGCCGAAAGTTTCTGCTCGAATTCACGCAACTCCTCTAAAACACACGAGATTTCTTTCGAGAGCTGCTTTAAAACCTGCGACTCCAGCTGGGATTCGCGCTCGATCAACGCCGCACGCTTCGCTCGCAGCAAAAGCCCCTCGGGCTGTTCGGCCAGGCGCACCAGACTCCGCTCGGCATCGAAGGGCTCAACCGTTACAATTCTTGAATTTTGAAGCAATTTTTGGGCGATCGCGATCTCTGCAACCGCAAAATCCTGATGCGCAAGATCGAGCCCCAACGAAGCGAGCTCTGCCCGGGCCGCCTCTCGCATCTTTTCAATCTGCACATCTATCTCTTTGATTTTACTCCGGATTTCAGGCAGTTCTTCGTGATAGTCGTCGGCCACATAAAACGATTCGGTCATGCCCCCAAGCGCCAGGCGCGACCATAAATCGGCTCCGACCGATCGAATCTGAAAGAAGTTTTGGGCTCGTTCAGGCAGCAGCTTTAAGAGCGCGTGAGCGTGATACAAAAAGCGCTTCACCTGCAGAATCTCAGCCATCTCAAAGCATTCGGAAGGCGCATCGGGCAAAGGCGGCAGGCGTTTGAGGTGAAAGATCAGGCGATCGCGCGCGACTTCTTCCAGCTGATCCATCGCCTCGCGCAGACAGTCGACCGCATCATAAATCGCATCCAACCGTGCAGAATCACAGTAGATTTTCTTTTGATCCCAATCCTCTTTTGCAGCGGCGCTGTAGGGCGCATCCAGCTGCCAGAACGCATCCAGCCGGGCAAACGCCCAGGCTTCCTTCACATCCATCTTTGGGCCATCGATCGCTTGTGAACTGCAGTCCATGTTTTTAAATCTCGTAAGGATTGGCAAAAACAGGCACCGAAAGCGAATCGGGCAAAGCCTGCTGCACGCGCGCCCGCGAAAGACCGCGCAACCAGAGCACGATGCCTGCACAGGAAATGCGATGTCTGACGCGGATCGCCCGCCGCTTTAAGAGCGCCTTAAGCTCGCCCAATTGAAGAAAAATCTTTGTAAAATCCAACAGATCGACAGGTGCATCGTTTTGAGGGAGCAGGCCCGCCCGAGCCTTTGTCAGAGGCTCATCGCAAAAAATCCCCGGCGTCGAATCGATCAGCGGGCAAGAGAGCAGCAGATGGAGATGCTCGATTTGATGCACGGCGGCTTCAAAATTGGACGTATCTGCCCGCACCACATACAAAAACGCCGCATCCGGCCATGAGGTTATCTGCGTCATGCGGTTGATCGCGCCGTCCACCAGCACCACATCCGCCAGCTCGCGCGCCTTTTCGACCGCCCGCATCACGCCCGCATTGCCTTCGGGACTCACCAAAACGACCGATCCCGAGCGCTGCGCCCGCGCCAGACAAAGGCGCCCAAAAGCCGATCGATCGGGCAAAATCTCCAATAATTCCGGAAAGATTCCCGACATCCGCAGAAGCTGTTCCCCCGAAAGCGCGCAGTCGCCTGGAGTCATCGAGATGGCGGGCTTTTGCGAAAGCTGCCGATCGCCGTCGATGCCCACCGACATCAGCGCCGGCGTCAGATGCGCCCTTCGCGCCTGCATCGCCAGGTAATTCAAACAGGTAGTTTTGCCTGTGTTTTTTGAAGGTCCTGTCACAAAGAGGACGCGATTTTTGAATGCAGAAACGCAGGGGAAGGGCTCAAACAGCATCGCTCAATAGTTGCTGAGCTTAAAATATTCGCGGATTTCGGCGGGGGTTGCGGGTTCCATGCCCGCTTCGCGGATCAGGCGCGTCGCGCGGGCCACCAGCTGCGCGTTGTTTTCGGCCAAAACGCCCTTGTGATAATAGATATTGTCTTCAAACCCCACCCTCAACTGACCGCCGATGGCGAGCGACAGATATTGGCAAGGCAGCTGCGCGCGACCGATGCCCACCAGCGTAAAATCCGCATCTTCGGGCAGTTGGCGCAACATCGCATCGACGGACGCCTGGCTGTAGGGCATGGCGCCGCGAATGTTGAAGGCCAGTCCGTAGAAAAACGGCGGCTTTAAAAGACCTTCTTTGATGAGCTGCCTCGAAGAAGCGATTTGACCCGGATCGAAGCATTCGAGCGTGGGCTGCACGTGGCATTTTTCAAAGGCGGCCGCAAATTCGCGCATCATGGGCAGCGTGTTGACGATGTATTCGTTGCCAAAATTGACAGAACCGCAGTCGAGAGAAGCCATTTCGGGCATCACTTCAAAGACGGGGCGCAGGCGGTCTTCGGGGGTATCGCCCACGGCGCCGCCGGTCGAAATCTCGATCACGATGTCGGTCTGCTTGCGAACGGCGTCGATCACCTTGCGGAAAGTCTCGGGATTTTGGGTCGAAATGCCGTTTTCGTCGCGCACGTGAAGATGCAGGATCCCCGCCCCCGCTTCGCGCGCAGCCACTGCGGTCTCGGCCACCTCTTCGGGGGTAAACGGCAGGCCCGGATGCTCGGCGCGGGTGGTCTCGGCCCCCGTCGGCGCACAAGTCAGAATCACTTTATTTTTCAGCATGTTACACCTTCTTTAATGCGCCCCGATGGGGTATTTCTTCATGGTCAGTTCGAGGGCTTCCTGAATCGCCCAGAGCGCTTTTTCGAGATCGGCCTCGGTGTGGCGGTAAGCGATGTACCAATGGTGGTAGGGCTGAATGAAGAGGCCCCGGCGGATCGTTTGGGTGTAAAAATACTCGCGGCGCGCGCGGTAAATCTTGTCGCCGTCTTCGGGCTCTTTATCGAAGGTGACAAAAGGCATGGGCGGAATGCCGCTGACGGTTGCAGGACACCCCGACTGAGCCACAATTTCGCGTAATCTTTGAAGAAATCTTGTGCCGCGCTCCCAGATTCTGTTTTGCACATCTTCGCGCTCGAGGATCTCGAGGCATTTTAAGGCGGCGACCATTTCGAGGCTGTTCGGGAAGAAGGTGGAGGAAACGAAGACCTTCTTTTCGCAGACGCTCATGATTTCGCGCTTTCCTGCCACGCAAGAAATCGCGTATCCGTTGGCCAGGGCCTTGCCAAAAGTGCCCAAATCCGGGGTGACACCGTAGCGCTGCTGAGCACCTCCCAGAGCGGCGCGGAATCCCGTGCGGATCTCGTCAAAAATCAGGACAGCGCCGTGCTTGTGCGCGAGTTCCTTGACGGCTTCGAGATATCCCTTGGGCGGCTCGATGAGCGGCTTTGCGCCCGGATGCCCCACCGGCGTGATGATGACACCCGCCACTTCGCCCGGATGATGATTCAGTTTTTCTTCTAAATCCGCGAGGTTACCGTATTCAAAGCCCTCGGTGAGCGCGATCGTCTCTTCGGGCACGCCGCCGTGTCCTTCGACGCACCAGTCGTGCCAGCCGTGATAGCCGCAGCGCAAAATGTATTTTTTATCGGTGTATCCGCGCGCAATGCGGACCGCCAGGCTCGTCGCGTCGGATCCGGTCTTGACCAGAATCACCTGCTCGGCGCAGGGCACGAGATCGATGATGCGCTGTTCCAGGCGGTTCTGAACTTCCTGAACCAGGCTGAAACAAAAGCCTTTTTGGTCGATCTGCTCTTTGACCGCCGCGTTGATTTCGGGCTCGTTGTAACCCAGGATGATGGGGCCGTAAGCGCAGAGCATGTCGATGTAATCGTTGCCGTCGACGTCGACGATGTGACCGCCGTAGCCGTGATCGATGAAGATGGGATATTCGCCCTGCACAAAGTTGTAAGGACGGCGGATGCCCATGACGCCGCCGGGGGAGAGCCGCTGCGCCTCTTCAAAAAGCGCCATCGAGCGATCGAGCTTCAGTTTGGGGAATTCCACAGCCATTGCAACTCAGCCTTTCACATAGTTTTTTGCAAACAGCGCGCGCGATCCGTGATTTTCGCGATGCTCCCACAGCGTGATTTCGGCATGCCCTTTGGTGTAACCGTTGCCGATGACCATGGTGACATCTTTGCCCACGCCCTCGGCGCCCAAAGCTGCGCGCGTAAAACTTGTGGCCATCGAGAAGAAATACACGACGCCGTCGTCGCGGACCGGCAGAATGCTCGCCATTTCGGCGCCCTGGATGTTGACGCAGCAGATGCTGACGTCGAATTCCTGACCTCCGTTGGCGGCCAGGACGCTGCGCATGAACTCCACGGGCTTTGTGGCATCGGCGACGACCACTTCGTGGGCCAGATGCAACTCTTCGATCACCTTGCGGCTGCGCTCGGAATGGATGTTGGCGACCACGCGGCCGGTGGGGCCCACGCGCTTCATCGCTTCGTAAAGGCAGAGCAGGCCGGATTTTCCGCCGGCGCCCAAAATCAACACGTGGTCGCCGGGTTTCACCAGCTTGGCCACCTGCGCCGGAGCCCCCGCCACATCCAAAGCCGCGAGCGCAAGGCGTTCGTCCATATCTTCGGGCAATTTGGCGTAAAGGCCGCTCTCAAACAGGATCGCCTGCCCCTCGATCTCCACGCGATCGATGGCGGGATGGATCGCGACGATGCGATCGATTTTGAGGGGCGTGAGCGAAAGCGAGACCAGGGTTGCAATCTTGTCGCCCACTTTCAGATCGCGATCCTGCAGCGCCGAGCCGATTTTGGCCACCCGGCCGATCAGCATGCCGCCGGATCCGGTCACGGGGTTTTGCTGCTTTCCGCGCGCCGCCACGATCTCGAGGATTTTGGCGCCAATCTTCTCCACATCGCCGCCCGACTCCTCTTCGATTTGCGTAAAGCTCGCCGAATCGATGTTGAGCGCGATCACGTCGACCAGAATTTCGTTGTCGTAGACGACCGACATGTCGTTGTTGAGTTTTTGGGCGGCCTGCGGCATGGCGCCAGCGGGCTCGAGAACGCGGTGGGTTCCGTATTTGCAGCCGAGCATCAGAATCTCCTTCCAAAAGCGAAGTCGATATTGCAACGAGTTCTGCGGAACGGCAAGCGGCAACCGCCAAAGAAAAACGCGCACGCAAAAAAAAAGCTTGACATCCAAAATCGAGGCGAGTAAAAGCGTCCTCGCCTTCTGCGGAAGTGGCGGAATTGGCAGACGCGCAAGGTTCAGGTCCTTGTGCCTAATTACGGGCGTGGGGGTTCGACCCCCCCCTTCCGCACGTTGTTTTGAGACATCCTTTCCAAAAAAAGCCCATCGAGCAATCGGTGGGCTTTTTTTGTATCCGCATCCGACGCCCACCTTAAACCTCAAACGGTTGCATCTCCATCCATTCCACTGTAAAAGCGCAAATTCATACGTAAGTTTTTTACATAACGAAGTCGAGGGCCCATGCTGAAAAACGCGCATACCCGCTTTCTGTCCGCTCTGGCGCTCAGTCTCCTGCTCGCAATCCCGCCGGCTTCCGCGCTGCCGAAGAGTCCCTTCCTGGGCATCGGTGACACCCCTGCCCCGGGGCGCCTGCTCTCACAGCCGAACCTCCTTGAGCCTGCCTCACGCCTGCCGGCATTCGATCTTCAGATCTCCCCATCGCCTCAGGGATTATACAGCCTGAACGATGTCGCCCTAGAAGCGCCTGCCGGTCCCGTCAATTTTGTCGTCTACGGTTACCTGCTGCTTACGGCCATCCCTTTGACGACCGCGATCGTGGGACATGTCACCCATCACGAGACCCTGCGGGACGTCAGCAACATCATCCTTTACCCGAATACACTGATCTTGCCGTATCTCGATGCACTCCTGATATTCCCAAGCGAGAAAATGATGGGAAAGATTTGCGCATGGCTCGGCGTTCTTGCAACCACGTCCGGCCTGATCATGGCCACCATCGGGGAAGCCACCGATCACCACAGCCTGCGCAATGCGGGCAACTGGACCTACGCAGGCGGTGCCCTGCTGACGCCAATCCACATCTGGTTTTTGTTTGACGACTAAGTCTCTGTAAAATCATCCCCCCGATCACGCCCTGGATTTCGCAGTTCCCTCCCCTTCAGCCAGCCGCCTTTTGAGCTCTGCGCGGACTCTCCCGAGATCGCTGCAGGTCAGCCAGGGGATGAGCGCCTTGATCGCTTCAATGGACTTGTCCCACCAGGCAAAGCGCTCCAAAAGATCGATCAGCTCATCGTCAAACCGCTTTCGGATCGCGCGGGCGGGATTGCCGGCCACCACCGTATATGCGGGCACATCGCGGGAAACCACAGCGTTGGCACCGATGATCGCGCCGTTGCCCACATGAACGCCGGGCAGGATCACCGCATTCTGACCGATCCAAACGTCGTTTCCGATCACCGTATCCCCTTTGAGGGGCAGGTCTTCCGGGGCAGGCGGCTTTGCATCCCAGCCTTCGAGGGTAAAGAAAGGAAAGGTGCTCACCGCGTTCATCTGGTGGTTGGCCCCGTTCATCACGAATTCTACGCCGGAGGCGATCTGGCAGAACCTGCCGATGATCAGTCGGTCGCCGTTCCACGGGTAGAGATGGGTCACATGGCGCTCGAATTCCGAGTCGGCGATATAGGTAAAGTCGCCTGCGATGATGGCCGGATTCGTGAGGGAAGGCTTCACGTAAATCTCGTTTGCGTAGCCTTCGATGGGGTGGAGCTTCGTCGGATCGGGTCGTTTTGAAGTTGTCATGCTTTTTTGATGGGATGGCGGATTACGGTTTTGAGCTTCTCGGGCGCGGTCTTTCGTGGATCGGAGAGATAGATCTCGTGGTGCAGGCGGCGTTCGTTCAGGTCGTTCGCGTATCCGCTGGCAATCACAAACTGATCCATCGCGCGCACGGTCTCGGGCTCGGCGTCGTAGGATCCCAGATGCATCATCTGCACGCAGAGGCCCTCTTCCACCGTCAGAAACTTTGCGCAGGAGCAGTCGATCTTCTTCTTTTGGGATGCAGCCTCCACCGCCCATGCAAAAACCTGCGGGGTCACAAACTCGGGGAGTCGGATGACCGAGATCCAGTTGAAGGCTGCTTTATGCGCATAGTCGATGCCCGTAACGCCCTTTTGCCACCAGAAGCCTTCGAGGGGTGGCACCACAAAGTCAAAATAGCCCTCGATCGGCTGGCTGCCCATCTTGCTCATCTTGATCGTATAGGCCACCGCATAGAGGACGCTGACCGCTTTTTGATAGTCGCCGTCTTCCAGATTGGGATCCCCGCTTCCGCGCACCGAGATGTAGTTTACAGCGGGCAGGGTCACGATTTCGGGCTGCGTTTTGGGCTGGTAATAGGCCTTAAATGTCTTCTTAAAATCGAACGCCATCATTTTCTCCTCTTGGGTTGCCTTCCGTTCCATCCTCAATCGCGCGCTGGGATCGCTTTGGAATAGATCCTTGAGGGATCGCCCCGCATGTCGGTCATCATCGATTCAAACCGGAAGCCGTATTTTTCGTAGAGCCCTACGTGGTTGGTCGAGAGGTAGAGCTTCGGGATACGGGCTTCCCAGGCCTTTTGCTCGATCGCCTGAAGCAAAAGACCAAAATATCTGTGGCCGCGATGTTTGGGGAAGACGTAGACGAAGCCGATCCAGGGGGTGAGATCGGTCTCCGGGATGTCGTCTCGATCGGTAAACGTACAATAGGCGATGAGCTCGTCGCCTTCGGTGAGCAGTAATAACTTTGAATGCTCGCCCAGGGTTTCAAAGAATCGCCCTTCATCGATCAGCCTGCAAAGAAACGGCGCTGCGCTCCATTCACTCTGCAGGATCGCTTCCTTCCAGTGATCCCTGCGCCCGCTTTCAAAAAAGCTTTCAACCTTCATCACATCCTCCCAAAGCACCCAGTCATTGTAGCTGATCGATCGCTTCTTGCAAGAGGGCCAGAAAATGCCCCGCATGGGCACCGTCCATCTGGGTGTGGTGGAACTGGAACGAGATCGGCAGTCTGTATTTAAACCAGCGCTTTCTGTACCTGCCCCAGATGAGGAAGGGGTTGTTGAAGATGCCGCTGTAAATGCCCACGGCGGAATCGAGCTCGGTCTCGACGATGGCCGATGTGCCGATCACCATGCAATCCTGCGAAAGATCGCGATCCCGGCAGGATTCCGCAACCTCCGCCGTATATTTCAGGTAATCGCGCGCAAAGGCTTCGAGATCGTCCGTATAAAGCAGATCGCAGGAGCTCACCTCGCCGGTCTTGTTCCGGACGATCAGGTTCACCGCCAGCTGCTCATATTGAATGAGCTCCTGCCCCACGGGCAAAAGGAAGAACTCCTTTACCCGCGATGCCGCCTTCCCGATGCAGTAGTCGAGCAGCAAATTGAATTTGAGATGCCGCTTTTTGCTGAGCTTCACCAGTCTCGTGACGTCAAACGTCTTCACAAAGGTGACCATCGGATTGGGCGCCTTCATCCAAAGGGCGTAAGCCGCCGCGCGGGAGGTGGATTCAGGAGGGATCGATTGTGGCATGTGGATTGGCTCCTTAAGGTTTAAAGAGAGTATATGGATGATGTTATTCGACCGATCGCGATTCCGGATGCTTCAAATCGTGCGGGTTTTAAAAAATTTAAACCTTTGCTGTCAATGGAAACCGCAGCCTTCGCAACAGTTTTGAGGTCCGCAGTGGATGGAAATCTCGATCTAAGTTTGAACATGCGGTCCAAGGTTTAAAAACAGGGTAACCTTCAAAAATTGATTGCATCCGATGTACAAAAAGGCCCCGTCAAAAGCGGGATCGCGCTTTTACAGAGCGGTGGAACGTTTGATCGAGGCTTGAATGCGGAGGATCCCGTTATGGGAACGGGCGATCTGGCCTAAAGTGGGTGGGATTGCAGGTGGGCGTTTTGATAACGGAGCCGTGGATCCCTTATTGGATCATCGCTTCGGCGGCGTATTGGGCGCCGAGCAGGCCGGGATCGGGGTGCATGATCACGCGGATGGGGAGCGTGTTTAACCATTCGCGGTAGTAGCCCTTGGCCACGAAGCCCTTGCGGAAGCTCTGCCGGATGAACTCCAGGTTCTTTTGGGCGATGTTGCCGGCTACGTAGACGGCGCCTGCCCAGCATTTGAGGGCGAGGTTGGAGGCCTCGGCGCCGTACATCTGAGCAAACAGGCTGAGCGCGGCTTCACAGATGGGACAGGCATGCTCCAGAGCCAGACGGCTGATGGCCGCCGCCGCATCGCCCCGCTCCACCACCGGATGGCGGGGCTCATCACCGCGCAGATACTCGTAAATCGAGACGATGCCGCGACCGCTGATCACATGTTCGCAGTTGACGTAACCGTCGTAACGGGGCCTCAGGCTCTCCAACAGCTCGCATTGCTGCGCATCCTGGGGGGCAAAGGCGCTGTGACCGCCCTCTGTGGGTAAAACCTGGTATTTCCCGCCATCCTGCGGCACCAAAATGGCCTCGCCGAGACCAGTTCCAGCCCCGAGCACCGCGATCGGCAGGTCGGCATATTGGCCATCCCCGCCGATCTCGACCAGATCTTTGGGCTCCAGATGGGGGACCGCCAGCGCGACCGCCGTAAAATCGTTGATGAAGCGGACGGGTACGCCGAGGGTTTCCTTCCAGTCCGCCTCGTCGAGGGACCAGCCCAGCGCCGGGAGATTCACCTTCCCCAGGCGCACGGGACCGGCCACCGCAAGGCAGGCCGCCTGAATCTGACCCTCGTTGGCCTGCAAAAAAGCCTGAACCTTGGGCAACAGAGGCTCGTCGGGCACGCTCGGCACAGTGCGGCGGGCAACGGTTTTGCCATCTTCGATCAGGGCCAAACGGCTGTTGGTCCCACCAATGTCACCGATCAAGAACTGCATGGCATGCATTCCTTTTCACGCTTTGCAAAAACACCGGCCCGATCACTTTTCCGTGGGCTCTTCTGCAGGCGGATCCGCGGGTGCTAAGGATTGATCCACCTTAAAGTTGCGCTTGTCGAAGCTGATATGGTGATCGCGATCCTCTGCGCGCACCCAAAGCGTATGCTCCCCGTCTGCGACGGTCGTGCTGTCCCACTCAAAGCGATAGGGTTCTTTGAGCATCTCTTTCAAGAGCTGGCCATCCAGATAGAAATCGACGCGCATGACTTCATCCCTGTCGTCGAAGGCGCGCGCATGCAGATAATAATTCCCCGAAACGGTGGCGCCTTCTTCGAGATATCCGATCTCGACGATGGGTGCCTCGTTGCAGTCATCATCCTTCGCAATCGTGACATCGATCTCGTGAGCCGCGGTCTTGTCGTTCACATCGGTCAGCTCTGCGCGCAAAACAGCCGGGCCCTCGGTCAGCTGATTGAACTCCAGCGTCACGAACCATGGGAACTCGGTGGCCTTCCCCACTTCCTTGCCGTTGGCGGAATAGGCGATGCTCTTCAGCTCCTGGCTCTGCTTGGCTTCCGCAAGGATCGCCATGCTGCTGCAGATCTTGCTGCCGGCCGCAGGGGCCACGAACGAGATGTTCCGCGGAGGGCAGTTTTCGCTGCAGGTTTTTTCGTAGTTAAACTTGGTCTCGGCCGAGGCGCTCAGGCCCGCTGCATCGTAGGCCGTCGCTTTGATCTTGTAGGGACCATTGATGCGATCCCCCATTTCCCAGGTCCATTCATAGGGCGCCTCGGTCAGGGTTGCGAGCGTCTCACCATCGGATTCCAGGACGACCCGGGCCACGCCCACATTGTCCTCAGCCCGGACCTTGACCTTCACATCCCCCGTCATCATCTCGCCGCGTCCGGGACGATCGAATTCGATCGTAGGCGGCGTCTCATCCTTCTCGATCACCGTCGAAGAATCTTCCTGGGCGTCGGCTTCCCCGTCCTTGACCTCAGCATCGACGAGCCCGGCATCATTTCCGGGATCGTCATTGTCATCGTCATCGCAGGCCGAAAGCGCGAACAACGCTGCAACAGCACAGAGAACACCAATCTTCATCTCATGATCCTTTCTACAGGGTTAAAAAACGAGGCCGACTCCGGCTCATCCCAAAGCCGCCCAATATGCACATCTCAAAAAATCTGTTGAATCCTCTGCCCATCATCCGCCCATCCCTGCGTCCCCTGCCCCATGCCCAACCTGCAAGCTGGCAAAATCCACGCCCTACAAAGCGTCCGCATCCAGGCGGGCCTGCAGTTTTTCCAAAAAACCCTGAGGCCCCAGATCGGCCAGCATGCGCCCGATCTGCGCTTCATAATCTTTCACCACCGAATCCCCATTCACAGTGACGCCGCAAATCCGCTCTGCTTTTTCCGCAGCGCACCAAAGAAACCCGATCGTCACAGGCTCCCTCCCGGATGCCCATTGAACCTTCACCTGAACCCACAGAGGAAGGCCGCCCCCCTCTGCCCCCTCTGCCCCGGGCAGAAGCTCAGTCGCCGCATCCCCCAGCCAATCCCCCATCCGGCTGTAAGTCGACCTGCGCAACAGCTTTTGAAAGAGATCCGCGTAACGCAGCTGCTGCTCTTCCGAAAACGCCGCCCGATGCTCACCGAGCGCATCCGAAACGATCTGATCCCACAAAAAGAAGCCGTCGAGCTTCTTCCAAAGCGCATCCTGCTCTGCTTTCTCTGCATCCGAAAGCTCACCCTGCCTGACCCCCCTGAACGCAGAAAACAGTTCCTCGGTCCGCTTTGAGGCGCGCTCAAAAGGCGTGGGCGCAGGAGCTGGTGCCTTCTTTGAAGCCTTCTTTCTGGCCGCCGCCGCAGGCTTTTTTGCGGGCGCAGACCAGGCCTCTGCGCTCAATCCCAGACTGAGTGAAACGATCAGACCGAGCAGTTGAAGATTGCGCATGGCGTACGCCTTTCAGAACCCCATGTAAATCGCCCGAAGGATCAGGCCACAAAGCACGCCCGCCACCAGATCGTCGAGCATGACCCCCAGTCCCCCCCTGATCTTCTCTGCGATCAGGCTCACGGGCCAGGGCTTCAGACGGTTGAACAGACAGAATCCGCCAAAAGCCAGAAGGGGCCAGAAGCTTTGATACGGCAAAAAGGCGCAGGCGATGAGGCAACCCACCATCTCATCGATCACCAGCTCCGGCGTATCGCGATCCCTGTGCCGCCCCAGGTAAAGCTGCGCAATCCACAGCCCGAATCCAAAGATCACAGCCAGGACTGCGGCCCGAATCCAGGGTTCCAGAAACGCGAGCAGGTAAGCCAGGGGCAAAGCCATGAGGGCGCCCAGGATCTTCGGTGCCTTCGGCGAGAACCCCGCAAGGCAAACCGTCGCGCAAAGGCGCAAAAACTTCGAGAACCGCTTGGATTCCCCCGATTGCCATTCGCTCTGGGTGGTAAAGAAGCCCCTCCCCACATAGACGGCGTCCTGAGATTGCGCACGGAGCGCGAGGAACGAGGAGACCGTCAGGATGCAGAGGATGAGATTGCAGGTGAGCCCCAGGACCGCCAGGCGACCGAGGGAACTCAACCCGGGATGACTCGCAAAACACAGCGGACCAAAGCCCAGGATCGTGGTGACCAGCGCCCCCGTGACCGCCCGCCCCGAATCGCCCAGAGCCACCACCTCGCCGTCCTGCTCAAACCGCAGCATCAGATGCACGGCGCCATCGACGCTCACCCCAAAAAGCACGGGGATCATCACGATGTTGATGTAGTTCAACGCATCGCCGCGAAGCGCGCTCGCCCCCATCGAGACGAACAGCGTGCAGATCGCCGTCAAAAGCGGCAGGAGCGCGGACGAAACCCTGCCCATCGAAATGCAAAGGACCACGAGCACCAGAAAGAACGTCACCAGCAGAACCGAAGGGGCTTCGCGTTTCACCTCGGAATACACGTCGGCCAGAACGAGCGCCTCGCCTGCAATCGGCGCCTTTCTTCCCCCCAAAGCCTCGCGCAAACGGTTCGCAAGGGCGCTCACCTCAGAAGCGTCGCTCTGTGAAATATTGGGAAAGATCAGCAGAATCCCCGGCTCATCCGGCAGCGCCTGCTGCGACAAAAAGCGATCGCGCACCGCAAGGGGCAGGGACTCGCGCGTAAAGGGCGGGACTTCGGCCATCTCGCGAAAAGCGTGAAGCTGACTCCGCTCCAACTCCGAAAGCTGCGCCTCGGGCAAAAGCTCCGCAGCCTGCTTTACGGCCGCCATCGCCTCTTTTTTGGGATCATCGATCTCAGGGACCAGATCCGAGAGGGCGAGCACGAAATCGATCTCTTTGGATTCCTTCTGAAGCCGGCGCAGGATTTCGGAGAAGCGCTGCTCCTCTTCTTTGCTGTGGGCCAGAACCGCGATGGGCGTCTGGGTGTAACCGAGCAGGGCGACCACTTCGGCGTCGAGTTTCGCGGTCGGCAACTGGGCATCTTCGAGCACCGCAAACTCGGACTCAAAGCGCTCATCCCCCGACTGAGCCATCAAAAACAAAGCCGGCAGCACGGTCATCCAGAACACCAGCGGCGCGTTGATGGGTAACCGGGTAAAATACGGCGAGATCGGCGTCGGCTTTAACGCGCGCCGATTGCGGCCCACCAGCGCACAGAGGGCCGGAAGGGTGAGCACGTAAGCGAGCACCACGCCCGTACAGCCCACGGCCGCCACCACACCAAACTCGTGAAACGCCCTGAAATCCGAAAACGCGAGGCCCAAAAATCCCGCAACCGTCGTGATCCCCGCCGCGAGCACAGCGCGCCCCGTGCGCCCAAAGGCACAGCGGATCGCGTCGACAGGTGTCTTGCCTCCGGCCCATTCGGATTCAAAGCGGCCGAGCAGGTGAATGCCGTGATCCAGTCCGAGCCCGAGCAGGATCGCCGCGACCATGCCCGTCAACAGGTTTAAGCCGTCGAACCAAAAAGCTGTAAGGCCGAATGTCCAGCAGAGCGAAAGGCAAAGCGGAAGCAAAACCTGAATCGCCGCGCCCATGCGCCTGAAATGAAAGAATAAATAGAGCAAAAGCCCCGCGACGGCCCAGGCAAGCGCCTTGGTCAAATCGTTCCGCAGCGCCGCCTGTTGCTCGATCCGCTGCGCATAGCGACCCGCAATCTTTGCGCTCACGTTCGGGAAGGCCTGCAATTCGGAATCCAAAAGCTTGCGGACCTCCGCGATGATCTGCTCGTCGAACGCCAAATCCGAAGCGCGCGCCGTGGGCTTTGCAAAGAGCACCACCGTATGGCCGTCTTTGCTCGCGAAGCGTCCCACCAGGCGATCCTCCCCTTCGGGACGCGTCATGGCCTTCTCAAAAACGCCCCAGGATCCGAAGCGCTCCATCGTGCGGTCGAGGATCGCGCTCAACCCCAAATCGGGAGGCGGCGTTTGGGCCAGATCGATCCACATCGGCATCTGGTGACGCTTTTCGTATTGCTGCCGCGCCCGCATCCGCTCCGCGATCTCTTTCAGCTGGGCCGTCTCCATGAACCACAGCGCGCGATCTTTAAAGAAGTCGATGGGCAAACGATCTTCCACCGAGCGCATTTCGGGCAGGGCGGCCAGCTTTTTGGAGATCGCCTGGGCCGCATCAGCCAATACGGCCGGATCCTCGCCTTTCAGCAAAACCGTAACGGTCCCGATGCCCCCCGTGCGCGATTCCAACTCTTCCAAAGCCTTGACGCTGGGCGCATTTTTGGGAAGCAGCCGGCTGAAATCCGAGTCGAGATGCAGCGTGAACGCAAAATGACCCGCAAAGAGCGTAAAGCAGGTCAGAAAAAACAAGGTCAGCCAGGGGCGCTTAAACGAGGAGACCGCCAAATCGCCGAGCAGCTGCTCCAAACTCTTCGCCACGCGCTGTCCAAAAGAATTCTTCTCGTCGTTCATCAGCGTTGTAAAAGCCCAAACGGGGCCCGGAATGGGGCGCTTTTTTCATGCAGCGCTGCATCAGCGTTTTTTACGGTTCCGATCGCGTCCCCAAAGCTTTCAAATTTGCTGCAGGCTGCCACAGGTCTTTTCTGCACGCCGCATCTTTAGGTTTACGGTTTGTTCATGGGCCGTAAACCTGTCCGCTCCAAAAACCCCTGCGTTTAGTCCGCCTGTTTACATCGTTGCAAGACTTTTGCTGCACGATGCGCCCTTTTCTTACAGATGCGCATCGGGCATTGCGCCGGACCCGCAAAAAAAACATCCATCTGCAACATCGGCGCTCGCCGGTCTGGACTGCAATGGCGGCTTGGTGTATCGAATCCCGCCTTTCCGGAGTGGCCCATGCGACATCTCACCTTTGTTTTCGCCCTTTTGATCTGCGGTTGTACGACCGGCAATTCGCTTTACGAGCGCTGCGATTTCAATTTGGACTGCGACAAAAACCTGGTCTGCAGAAACGGCATCTGCGTGCATGAATGCTATCTCGATCAGGACTGCCCGCAATCCGAAGATCAGACCTACATCTGCGCCTATTACAAATGCGTCCCCGAATTTGCAGGCCCGGAAGACGAGGATGCCGATACCGGGGATGAAGATGCAGCCCTTCAGGACGCGGATACCGATGCCGGGAATGAAGATGCAGGCCCGCAGGACGCGGATACCGATGCCGGGAATGAAGATGCAGCCCTTCAGGACGCGGATACCGATGCCGGGGACGATGATGCAGGCCCGCAGGACGCGGATACCGATGCCGGGGATGAAGATGCAGCCCTTCAGGACGCGGATACCGATGCCGGGGATGAAGATGCAGAGCCTCAGGACGAAGATGCGGAGGTCGGGGATGAGGATGCAGACCCGCAAAATGAAGATGCAGAGTTCGGGAACGAAGATGAAGGTGTGAATCCCTGATTTCAACCCATCGGGATTTGATTTGCAGTCCTGAAAGTTCGATCCCGACTGAACAAAAAACGCCCTGCATATCTACAGGGCGCGTTCCAAAATTTCGGGATTCATCTTGCAGACCTGCATGAAGGATCCCGAACGCTGCAGGTCGAATTTTCAGACCTGCATGAAGGATCACTCCTCGTCGGATCCGCCTTCGTCTTTCTTCGCGTTCTTGGTCTTGGGCACGGCGTAGAAGAAGGAGTCGACCAAAGCTTCCTGCCCCTGGAAGTGAATGTTCAGGCGGGACGGCAGGAGGTTGTAGAAGGCGCGGATATGCTCCGTTGCGAGGTTGCGGGCCGTCAGCGCGCGGGATTCAGCGTCCTGTTTGGCTTCGCGGGAGGCGACCGCAGCGAGCAGCGCTTCGTTTTGCGCCTTTAAAGCAGGGAGTTCGGGGCGCAGGGAGTCGTAAACATCGTTGTTTTCGACCTGGTAGATGATGTTGGAGATGAATCGCTTCTGATCTTCGGAGACCCCGCCGCGCATGGCCGTGGAAGGCGCCTTTGTAAACAGCGTTACGTAGACGGGCGACTTCAAATTGCCATCCACCAAAACCCGCACCGCGCGCGCGATCTTGCTGACCACCTTGCCCAGCATCTTATCGAGATAGGTGATCTTGGCCGTGTCGCTCATCCGATAGAATTTGCTCTGCTGGTAAGCGCCCTCTGCAGACTTGAGTTCCTCGATCAGCGCCGTCGCTTCGTCGAGCATCTCCTTTAAATCGGGATAAACGGCGAGCTGAATGCATAAAAACCGCATTGCATCGAAGTGAACCTGAACTGCGTGACGGGTGGTGAGCTTTTGCATGGCCGATTCTCCAAAGCCAAAGTACAGTGTGAAGCCAAACAAAGCGGTTTTTGGACCGCAGGATCGCGATTACCTTGCGTGCATTTTGATTTTTGCGCAACAAGAATTTGTGATGTACCCCTGTTGGAGCGCATTTTTTTCGTAGGATCGGCCCATGCAGCGCAAAATTCTGGCTTTCAAATCATCGGGATCGCCCATGCAGGCCTGCAAACTGCGTCCGCAACTTTCGGGATTCATCGATCACGCCTGCATCATGCGTTTCACTCCGTCAAAAATCGATCTTCAAGCCTGCATCTTCAAATCCCGCCATTCAGGATCCATCATTCACGTCTGCATAACCCGATCCAAAATGCTGCAACGCATCCTTCAGGCCTGCATTACTCGTCCCGAACGGATCATTTCAGTTTTGAAGGCCTGCATCCTTCGTTTCACACAGCCTGCAATGCCCGATTCACCTCTGCATCTTTCACCCCTTGCGCGCGCCCTGCATCGTGAGGCCCTGCAATGAAGCTTTCCATTCTCCTGTACGCCCTCTGCGCGCTTGTCCTCTGCGTTCTGCCCCGCGGGATCCTGGCTTTTGAGCCTGCAAAAGGCGATCTCGCTCCGCTCTACATCGAATCGCTGGCCACCGAATCGATGCCCGAAAAATCCGCATCCAAGATTGCCACCTGGATGGACGATCTGCGCGGTCATCCCTTTGAGCCTGAAATCATCGAGGAACTCTTCCACAAACTGGAATCTCTCGAGGGCGTCGGATCCCTCGAACTGGAACAGCAGCGGGAAGAATTGCAGGACGACAGGCGCGTCGCCGATTTTCTGATCCGCAATCAGCCGGAAGTCTTACGCGTCGCCCAAATCTGGGTGCGCATGAAGGAAGACCCCAACGAGACCCCCGACAGCGTCGATCTCATCAAGCGCATCGAAGGGCGACAACGCCCCTTCTTTCATCAGCTCGGACAACGCTTTCATCCCGCGTTTACAACCTTCGATCGCGCGATCATCCGGTCGTTTTATAAAAACCGCGGCTATCGCGATGTGGATGTGCAGGTCGACTTTAAAAAAGAGGAACAATCGGGACTCATCGATCTCACCTACATCGTCGATCGCGGCCCGCTGTACCGCATCTCGCAGGTCGACATCATCGGCACCACGCTTTCGGACTTCGATTTGCAGGCCCTCAAACGGCAACTCAACATCAAGCCCGGCGACGAAGCACCCCTGTCGGAAGAATCCCTCGCCAAAGACACCCGAACGATCAGGCGTGCACAATGCGCCCTCGGTTATCCGCGCGCGAAAGTCACGCTGAGAGAGACCGTGCTGCCCAATGCGGGTCCCGAAGGCCTGCGCGATGTTCAAATCCGCTTTTTGGTGGAGACCGGTTTTAAAGCCAAAACGGGCCGCATCCAGGTGGCGGGACTCCACGTGCCATACGAAATCCTGCAAACCCTGCCGCTGCAGGAAGGCGAACCCTTCTGCGGAAACCAGGTCGACGAATCGAAAGAGCGCATTGCGGCCTACTTAAGAGACAACGGCTATCCGGATCCCCAGATTCAGGTCTTCGAACGCCGCCGCATGGGCAAGGGCAAAGCGCGGCAGGTCTCCATCTCGTTCGCCATCCAGAACCGGGAAGACGTGCGCATCGCCAAAATCTGGTTCAGCGGCCATAAGGTGACCGATGAACGCATCCTCCGCCAGATGCTCGCGATCCAGGAGGGCGATAAATACAAGCAAAGCGCGGTCGATCTGAGCCTGCAGGCGATGCTCAGGAGTGGATTGTTCAAGCGCGCCAAGGTGGAACTCGTTCCCGGGCCTTCACCGGGCGTCATCTTCGTGCATTTTAAGCTCGAGGAGACCAACCCCTTCGGTTTCGACGTGGTGAAACAGAAACTGACGCTCCGCAATCTGGCCGTCGAACGCTGGCCCTCGAGTTTTGACGATCTGGAAGTGGGCCGCGCATTCCGCGGAAGCGGGCAAAGCATCACCTCATACATCCAGCCGAACCACCAGTCCCTGCTTTGGGAGAACCCTTATTTGGGCCGCTACGCGATCGCGCGCTTCGATCTCGACCGCTATCTCGACAGCAACGATCTCTACAGCGAGCAGTGGTATCACACGGAGATGGGCGTAGGCCTGAAACTCCTTCAGGGCGCCATCATTCTGCTCCCCCTCTTCGAGCTCGACTGGACTTCCAGCTCTGCAAAGGTCGATACGCCCTTACCGCTCACCCTGGGGAACACCTTAACGCTCGGTGCAGGCGGCGAGCTTTTGCTCGATCTGGTCCGCCGCGACGATGAGCGTATTCCGTACCTGGGCATTGAACTCAGCGGATCGGGCTCGAGCGCCTGGGCGGTGACCGGTGACGATCTGCTTTACGTGCAGGCCGAAGGTGAAGCGAGCACCAAACTCCCGCTCTGGACCAAACGCAACGGCCAGCACGTGGTTTTGGGCCTGAGCGGCCAGATCCAGATGGCCTGGTCCCGCGATGATCGCCCGCTTCTGCCCCATCAGCGCATCTCACCCAAGCTCCGCGGCTATGCATCCAAAGCCTTCGGCTTCGACATCGTCAGCGGTGACATCACCGAACGCCTGGGCGGCCAGCAGGCGATGACCCTTTTAAGCGAGCTCCGCATCCCCCTGCCCTTCGGGAGAAGAAATGCCATCGTGCCCTTCGGAGGCGTCGCCACCGTAGCCGACCAATTCATGGATCTCTATAAAGAAATCGACGGCGCAGCCGGCATGATGCTGACGCTGAGCCTCTTCAATGAAGCCGTGGAAGGCTTCGTGTGGGGCGCCTACCCCATCGCCAGCGACGCGAAACCCGAATATGTGGGCTTTGGGTTGGGGGGGAACTTTTGAGGTGTAGGGGTGTTGGAGTGGAGAGATGGAGAAAGAGGAATAATTATAGTTCTGCAGCTCGCCTTTAAGGCTTAGGCTGAGAGGGGGCTTTTCCAAAGTTAAAGGGAAGATCGATTCGCAAAGGCGGAACTCGATTCAACACATTGGGCAGAGGACGGCGCGGTTTCATTTTGGAATTCTGCTCGATCACACCAGATCCGTCAGCCCCCGAAGTTTTCATCATCTCCTTATAGGAAAGGACTGGCTTTAAATAGGGCATGATTTTTTCAGCCAGCTTCCTGGTTTCTTACATATTCGACAGACAAAGTTTCGCCTGATACTTCATATCAAAGAAAGTTCCCGTCTCAAGCCAATGCTGACAACGATCGATCGCTTTCTGACTTAAACCATACGAAATCGCTTCATCAGCTCTCATTCGATAAGGTTGACGTTCCATTTCCCGAAAAGGCCTTCCATATTCTTCTTCAGTTATCCCTAAATCAACAGGCCAGCAAGACGGAGTTGCCCAGTCGCTGCAATAGAAAAGATAATCCTCGATCTCTTGCATCAATACGCGATTCTCCTGTGGAAAATAATGATCCCGCATCAAAAAAAAGCCAAGACCTCGAATCATACCGAACTTTGCAGATTCATAGTCGATTGGTGTTCCTTTCATGAAAGACAAATTCTGAACAAGCCGATAAAGATCTTCTGCATCTTCGATCGTTCCATGAAGTCCCAGAAGCTGGTAAGCGATCTTATGAAAAAATCCCGCATTGGCGACCGTATTTTGCACAATCTTTGTATAGTCGCTCTCGATCAATGCATAAATGAAGTCATGCATCTGTTCCCATGTCTCTATTTGCATCTTTTTCCGGATCTGAGGATCAAAGCTATGTTCAAACGCATCACTTAAAAGCATCTGAAACTGCTCCTCGGTAAAAGGCCAGACATCGACTTTTCCTTCTTCCCGATGCACAGGAGAAAGCAGCAGGATCAAAGCGAAAAAGAAAGGCGCCATTGTAAACTTCCTCTCATTTAATGGTTAATGGACTCAAAACAGCTCGCCGTCTTCGCGGTGTAGGAAGGCATGTGATGGGGTTCTGTGCAAATTCGCTCGACCTCGGTTTGTACTTTGATGCATTCTCCTCCCGCTTTTTTCATATTGATTGAAGTGGTCGATGTGGTAAAGAAATCACAAACAGGGAAATAAACAACGGTATCGCGAGATTTACTGTTCGTTACACAGCCCGTCATATACGTCCACTCATTTGCAACATAGTGATTTCCCTCTCTTAAGTCGAGTTGTTTATCACATGGAACATGTCCATTGTTATCTATAATAGCATCCGGTCTTCCTTCTAACTCAGGCTTAATAAAAAAATGGCCGATCTCATGACCGATTATGTTCTGACTTGAGCCGATCGCTCGGCTTCGAAGTAATGAACCTCCGTAATCCGGAATCGTACATCCCTTTACAAAAGTCTGAGTTTGCAGCTTATAATTGGTCAATTTATTCCATCGAGGACAAGCATCGATCTCCTTGACAACCATAAAATTTGCGAGCGCATAACCTCGGTCTGATGGGTTAAAGAAGTAGGGAAACAACTCAGGAGTAACCTGACCATCAAAACTTGGACTGATCAAATCATTTGTGAACATCTCCAATGACTTGGATCTCGATAAATGAATGTGACATGCCGTATTCCCGAATGGAGTTTCATCAAATTGGTAGGAATCAATACAAAAAATTTCATTCGATCGATTCAAATCATCATCGATAGCTCTATCCCAATCATCCACATATTCTTCTCGCTCGTTTTCCAAAGGATCTGCTTCTCGACTACTGTACGGCTCAAGAAGACCTTCATAGATAGCAAACTTGAGATCAATCATCATCCCACTATCGACGACATGATCAGGATTGTCACGCCATGAGCCATCAATACCCCCATCGGGCTCATCGCCTAATTCGCAACCAGTCAAAACAAATATGAGTCCACCCAAAATTATCCAACTTATGACACAAAACCGCATCGGAGTCTCCTTCCAAAGCCAATATCTAAAAAACAATA
>JAEEGL017460660.1_pt1 | contig 30309 bp, 27 predicted proteins | sample 9134231 | NCBI WGS metagenome assembly JAEEGL01 (sample SAMN16246548, study PRJNA631951) | gut metagenome | biome: gut microbiome; feature: rumen; material: fiber-attached | host: Bos | place: Iran: Karaj | collected 2018-10 | reverse complement strand
TGATAGTACGGATAACTCTCCCTGTACTGTGTTGCATACATCATTATCTCCCTCCACTCATCTTCATTTGCCGTTATCAGCGCTCCACCTCCGGAGGTCGTAATCATCTTATTCCCATTGAAAGACAGCACTCCATACCTCCCAAACGTTCCCAGCACCTGCCCTTTATACCTGGAACCAAATCCTTCTGCAGCATCTTCCACCACTGGTATTCCATACTTATTCGCAATCTCCATTATCCTATCTGCCTTGTACGGCATTCCATACAGAGCCACCGGCACAATTGCTGCTGGCTTCTTGCCCGTTACAGCAATCCTATCCTTAATTGCCTCCTCCAGCAACTCCGGATCAATATTCCACGTATCCTCCTCGGAATCCACCATTACCGGCGTTGCTCCAAGGTAAGTTATCGGATGCGTTGACGCACAGAAAGTAAAGCTCTGCACCATAACTTCATCCCCTGGCTTCACACCTGCCGCCAGCAATCCCAGATGCACCGCTGCAGTTCCAGAAGACAGCGCCACCACCCTCTTATTCTCCCCAACAAACTCCTCCAAATCCTTCTCAAACCCATTCACATTCGGCCCCAGCGGCACCACCCAATTAGTGTCAAATGCTTCCTGAATGTACTTCTGTTCAAGACCCGCCTCGCTCATGTGCGCCAAGCACAAATAAATCCTTTTATTCATAATACTCTGCGATAATAATATCTAATCAATCTTGTCTTTTAATGGATATTAATACATATGCTTTATATTCTTCCCCTGTATTTGGATTTTGAGATGGTTTCTCAATACATGTAATCTTATACAAAACATCCTTTAGAACTATACCATCCAACCTTCCATTTTCCAAACATACACCATACTTTCTTTTATCATTTCCAATAAGGGCAAATCCCCAGCGACCGTTACGAACATTCGCCATAAAGAAACAGCCTTCGAACTCAACTTCTTTTTCCTCAAGTATTTGCAAGCTAGACGCAAGACTATACAAGGATCTTATTCTCTCTTTATCAACAGGTATTTCATTCACTATAGAAGTCATAGATTCCTGAACCCACTTAAACTTAAAAGAAACATCTTGTTCCGTCAATGTCTTAAGAAAATTCTTATAACTCCTTTGGGTACTCTTAAATGTTGCAAGACAATTTGCTACAGCCTCGTCTTCATCTCCAAATAGTGGACTTAGCAAGTCCAATGTAGAAGATACTTTAGAACCCCCGAAAATATCGGTCTCCTCATTGGCGACAAGTTCAATATCAAAAGAAGCAGCTATTGCAGCCCTTGCATATAGCCTTGCTGGAGTAACATCTCTAACCCTTGCTACCTTAATATATGCAGTGGTTAACATACTCTGAAAGTTATGTAGTGCTTCCGTTAATAATTTAGCGGGGATAGTATGATTATTCGTTTCGTAATTGAACGCCAAACGTATGATTGTTTTTCTTTCTTCTAGTGAGGCCTGCACCATATCATGATTCTCACGTTTTGCAAAGTCTGAATAATAGCCCTCATCTGGAAGCATATCCTCTGTGGGCGCTTCTGTTCTTGGGACGGCTTCTATAATTTCCCCATCTTCAATAACATCAAAAAGAGATAACTCTGGTTCAATATATATTTGTCTCAAATCTATGTGTCCTGTGATAAAATCATTAAGTCGTTCTTTAGAGATATTCACAGCAACACAAAGCGAACGGCCTAAGTCATCGTTATCATAAGCCAAGCAGAGATACGATGTCCCAATTGTATCTAAAGCCACAAATAATTGCGGGGCATCATAAAAATCAAGTATTTCCGTTAGTCTTAATCTCATAACAATTCAGCTTTAGTTAAATCACACATTTTCGTTCGCCACCATGTATAATGGCTTCTTTCTTCTCCTGTCTGTAAAATAACACCATCTTCTGGGATTAACGAAATCTTTGCAAGACCCTTAAAATATTTTCTCAATTTTGGTAATTTTATCTTATTTCGAATATCTTCAAGATTGTTATTAACAGAAAGACCTGCAGCTAAAATCTTATCCTCTGAAGAATAATGTTTGTTAGGAAACAAAACTAGATGATTAAACCAATCCTCATCAACAATAATACTATCGTGTCTTATCATTCGGAAAAAGACCTCTTCATCAGCAACACTAACATCTTGTGGAGGGCAGTTATCCGGCATTTTATCAGCCCAATTATCGCCGTGCTCTTGTATATATAACTCTAACTTTAATGCAGTAATCATATACCTCTTTTCTAACAAAAACTACCTTATTGTAATCCTGCTCGGCCCAAGCATATCATCAATATCAAATCTCTCAAACTCAATAACCTTAGAAATTGCAGATTACACTATCCAATAAAGGTATAATCCTTAAAAACTGTTAATTAGCCACCTATTACTCTCCCTTCTATTCCCCTCTCGCCGCACTCCTCAACCCTACAAACACAATCCTCGGCAAAAAGCGCAGGGAGTCCAACGGGAAAATCCTAGCATGCCTTAACACATCCCCTACCCGCCTATCAAATGATATTGCTTTCCTAATTACATACGGATACTTGCTGTAATAGCTCATATCCCTATTATGTCCAAAATTACCAACTGATAGAATGAACTTATATATCCTACGTGCCTTCCGAGACCATTTAGCTCTTGAATCATACAACGGCATCGCCTCTACCGGCATCCCCAAATACTCCACAGCAAAAGCCCCAAACGCCTTCCATTCACTCATAAGCCCCATACTCCTCAACCGCCTCTCCAGCAACTCCACATCTATCTCATCCCGAAATTTCCACATCAGCCTGCACCAATCACATAACTGCCTTAGTCCAATTCCTCCCTTGTAAAAATGCTTCAGGATATGGGTAAACACAAACATGACATCATTATCAGCACACGGAAGCAAAACATCTACGCCACCATTATTCCACACCCTAAACTTTTTGTTTTCAAAAGTATCCCTCTGTATCTCATCCAAAACATTATCTATCCTCAATGAAAGGTTACTATCCAATGTCCCGTGTAACTCCACAGTCCATCCATTAACCACGCAAGCAAAGTGTTTGGAAGCGACTCCTTCAACCTCACATTGTGTAGCCAACGGAACACAAAACTCCTTCGCCTTCTCATAATTCGCCTCATCCAAGAAGAAATCCACATCACCGCAAGCTCTCCATAAAGGATTCTCATAACACTGAGCAATCCCCTGACCTTTGACAACGGACGAAATGATCCCTCTTTCATTCATCTTCCCCACAATATCCCGAATGAATGAATTCATCCCCTTGTTTATATCCTCAAGAGCCATAAGTTCGCCCATTACCAGCCCCATTTGGTCATCAGTCAATCTAAAATAACTCAATCCTCCCTGTTTACCCATTCCAGCACACAGCAATCCCACTACTGACTGTTCTTGAGCGATCTTATACACACAATCAAAATCAAACATTTTCTCTTTGAAAGATAAAAGCCGGTCACTTTGCTCCCAAAGCCCGGCCCTCAATAAAGAGAAAAAAGTATCTGAGTTATTGTTTCTCTGAGATTTCACAAATCAATCTAGATTTCTTCCCCACCATACATCATTTTCTTCCTCAGCGCTGTAACAAATATCATCTTGATATCCATCCAAAAAGAATAATGATACAAATAGTATTTATTAATCCTAACTTTATCAGGAAAGATCACTTCGTCATTGTATTTTTGAGGATCTTCTACCGAGGCCAATATTTTCTCTTCATTTCTATATTTCAACGATGCAGGTCCGGTAATTCCTGGTCTCAGATATAAAACCACTCTATCTTCTCCAACAAGCTTATCTGCATAACCCGGCACATCTGGTCTAGGCCCTACAAAACTCATGTCTGTTATTAGAACATTCCACAATTCAGGCAATTCGTCCAGTTTATACTTTCGCAGAACTTTACCTAATGGAGTAATACGTGACTCTCCCTCAACAGACACCGTAGAACCACTATGATCAACCACCATTGTTCTGAACTTGTAGATCGTAAAGAGTTTACCACTCTTACCAACCCTTTTTTGTCTGAACAAAACCGGCCCTCCAGGCATTTTAATTTTTATCAATAGTGCGACAACAAGCAAAACAGGCCACAAAAAAAGAAGTCCGAAGAATGAAGCTGTTCTGTCAAATAGATATTTTATATGATATTCCATAATCTTTGTTATTTCCTCCAAACCATCTTGTTTACAACACCAGTATAGGACTGAATTATCTTCACAACCTTTGTAGATACGTTTTCATCTACATAATCTGGTACAGGAATTCCATGATCTCCGGCCTTATTCATAGAAACCGCTGTGTCAACAGCTTGAAGAAGGCTCATCTCGTCTATTCCAGCAATAAAGAAGCATCCCTTATCTAATGCCTCTGGTCTTTCAGTAGATGTACGAATACATATAGCCGGGAACGGATGCCCAACAGATGTGAAGAATGAACTTTCCTCAGGCAAAGTTCCCGAGTCGGAAACTACTGCAAAAGCATTCATCTGAAGGCAATTGTAGTCATGGAATCCGAGTGGCTCATGCTGGATAACTCTCTTATCCAGAATAAAACCTGACGCTTCAAGCCTCTTCCTAGATCTTGGATGGCAACTATAGAGAATTGGCATATCATACTTCTCGGCCATTGCATTAATTGCACTGAACAAACTCAAGAAGTTCTTCTCCGTGTCAATATTCTCCTCCCTATGAGCTGAAAGCAGTATGTATTTCCCTTTCTCCAGTCCAAGGCGAGCGTGAATATCAGATGCCTCTATTTCTGCCAGATTATTATGGAGCACTTCTGCCATTGGACTACCTGTTACATAGGTTCTCTCTTTTGGCAAGCCACAATCAGCCAAGTAACGTCTAGCATGCTCACTATAAGCAAGGTTAACATCAGAAATTATGTCCACAATCCTACGGTTAGTCTCTTCTGGCAGACACTCATCCTTGCAACGGTTTCCGGCTTCCATGTGGAAAATAGGAATGTGCAGCCTCTTTGCTCCAATAACAGACAAGCAGCTATTAGTATCGCCAAGCACCAAAACAGCATCCGGTTTCAATTCAACCATAAGCTGATAACTCTTTGCTATGATGTTACCCATGGTTTCCCCAAGATCCACTCCCACCGCATCCATATAAACCTCAGGAGCAGCAAGTTTCAAGTCCTTAAAGAACACTCCATTAAGGTTATAGTCATAGTTTTGTCCCGTATGAGCAAGGATTGAATCAAAATATAACCTGCACTTATTAATAACTGATGCAAGACGTATGATTTCCGGTCTGGTTCCAACTATTATCAGAAGCTTAAGCTTCCCGTCATTCTTGAATTGTGCCATATCTATTTCTATTTCTTTCAAATAAACTATTCTACTGGTTCAAAGTATGTATCCGGTCTATTAGGATCAAACTGCTCATTTGCCCACATAAGAGTTACAAGCGGTTCTGATTCAGACAGGTTTATGATGTTATGAGTAAAACCGGGAAGCATATGCACGGCCTGAATCTTCTCTCCAGAAACTTCAAAGTTCAACACCTCTGAACTATCTATCTTCCTTTCCTGAATCAAAGCCTTACCACTTACCACAATAAAGAACTCCCACTTTGAGTTATGCCAATGCTGCCCTTTGGTTATTCCAGGCTTGGAAACATTAACGCTGAACTGACCACAGTTTAGCGTCTTCAACAGCTCTGTAAAACTCCCCCTATCATCCACATTCATCTTCAAATCAAATATTGTCTTGGATGCCGGCAAATAAGACAGGAACGTACTATATAGCTTCTTAGCAAAACTTCCATCTGGAATATCTGGCATAACCAGCGTCTTCCTCTGTTCCTCAAACCTTGTCAACAGATCTACAATCTCCCCTAACCTTGCTTTATGAGTTACCGGCACATAGCAGTATCTTCCATTTTCACACGGAAATACTCCCAGTCCATCAAACTCACATCTATGCTCCTTCCCCTGAAGGCAACCTATCATCTCATCCACAAGGTCATCTATATAGAGCAATTCCAATTCTACAGTTGGATCATTAATAGTATAAGGAAGATCATTTGCAAATGCATTGCAAAACGTTGCCACAGCACTATTATAGTTTGGCCTACACCACTTTCCAAACAGATTAGGGAATCTGTATACTAACACCTTAGCACCTGTTTCAACACCATAATTCAGGAACAAGTCCTCTCCAGCCTTCTTTGAACGCCCATACTCCGAGTTCCCGAACCTCCCAGTCAAAGAAGCTTGCTGGCTAGAAGAAAGCATTACCGGACACTTATTCCCATGTTTCTTTAATGTATCCAACAAAGTAGATGCAAACCCAAAGTTACCTTTCATGAACTCAGAGGTATCTTTCGGCCTATTCACTCCAGCAAGATTAAACACAAAGTCGCAAGATGAGCACCAACGATCCAACTCCTCTGGTGTAGAGTCAATATCATACTCATACACCTCATCTACAACCACATTGCCATAGCAATGCGCCTTACCATCCTTTATATTTTTTAATTGCGCACATAGGTTTTTACCGACAAAACCTTTTGCGCCTGTAATTAGTGCCTTCATTTCTGTGTTAAAACCTCAATCAATAATCATCACATACTATTATTCTGTAGCCCGAAAAAACTAATTGCTTAAAAACTAATTATGAAAGAAATGAACCAGCTATCAGTTGAAAACTAAAAGTTCCTTGAAGTCAATTGCGACGTCCTTGTCTCTTTAACCTAAAACCCGTTAGCAAACCATGAACCCAAGGCAAATTATTCTTTAAAAATAAATCACATACGATACAAATCATAACTGTGATTATTGCAATCATAAAGTAAGAGAATACAAACCATGCATCGGAATGGAAGGGAAGTTTTCCAAAAGCAGAACCAATAAGGTTTAATACTCCTATGCCATGCAGTGCAAAAATCATAAAACTACTATTTGTCAGCACTTTGCTTATACCCATCGAATGTATTTCAATTGCATGAGCAGTAAGACATATCAGTGCTATGGTTCCCACTATAGTGAATGTATGACTCAAATACTTATGGTATTCTGGTGCCAGAAAATCACAAAGAACAACTCCAGTCAACAAAAGAAATGACAAACCATATAGATAATTTCGCTTTATGAAAAAAGGTGCAACCAGACTTTTTTTCTCGACTTGCAAAAAAGCGCCAATCGAAAAGAACAAAGCACCTTTAGGGGCAAAACCTACAAAAGGAATCCACACATTACATATATATCCTATAATAGCGATTACCAACCAACTAAACTTTAATGACTTTACAAGGTAATAAATTATTGGCGAGAGAATTACAAGAATAATTAAGTCACGCATAAACCATAGCGGCCCATCCATTGGAGACGCAGAAAAAATAACCCCTCCAAAAAGATTTTCAGAGGCCTGAACACTTGCACAATCCCAAAACATCCTTAGTCCTCCATTGTCAGCAAATACAGTCTTGGCTTTATCATAATGGCCGGACGCTATCAACAACATCAAGGCCGAGGCTAATGCCAACAGATTCCACACAAGATATGGGGATAGAAGTGTCTTGCAACGTGATCTCAGCTTAGTTATATAAAGCGACCAATCCCACTTGTTAAATCGAGCGAAAAACAGATAGCCAGAGATAAGGAAGAAAGCCGGGACGCATAATTCTGTAACTCCATGCGAGAAAATAGAAACCACCAGCCGCGTTATCATACAACCATCCGAACCACAAATATCCAGGCAACCGGCCGTATGCCTCAGAACAACAAAGGCCGAACATATAAACCGCAAGGCTTCAATAGTCTTGTATTCTGTATCAAATTTCATTTTCTTGCAAATGTCCTATATACCCACCCCCGAACGCTTTTGGGCATCATCAACTGAACAATGAATCTTTCAATGTAATAAATAACATACTGCGCTCTAGTAATCATCGCCTCTTTCAGCATTAATTTCTTAATGCCTATTTCACTATCAAAGTATTTTTTACCGCCTCGTCGCGCATACTGATCTGCGCCACTACGAACTTTCACTAAGACATCTGGCACATTCGCAAATACACATTTGTTCATCATCATTCTTACCCATAAGTAATAGTCTTCATTCCAAAACCAGTCTTGATAATTACCTGCCTGTAACACAGCCTCCTTACGAAACATCACGGTCACATGATTTAGAGCACAACGACTTTTCATATAGCCATAAATTGCTTCATTCGTCAGAGGAACATCCCGTCGTCCAATTATATTATTAGCAGAATCGATAAACTCTACCATCTGACCGCCAACTATGTCAACTTCCGAATGTAACTCTAAAAAAGCCAACTGCTTTTCAAATCGATCTGGCATGCAAATGTCATCACTATCCATTCGTGCACATATGTCATACTTGGCATTTTCTACTCCAAGTCGCAAAGCATTGCCAAGCCCATAATTTTTATCAAGTCTGATAATGCGCATCACTTCTGGATATTTCGACTCGTATTCATCAAGAAATGCAGATAAACCTAATGGAACAGGGCCATCTTGCACCAAAACGATCTCTGTTGGTTTAATAGATTGGTGAACAAGCATACTATCTAGCGCAACCCTTACATATTCAAGATTATCATTCTTATATACTGATGTACAAACGGAAAAATACACTTCTTCAAAAATTATATATTGTTTAAACCCATTTGAATCTTTAGTTCTTCAACTCTCCTGACTCTTTCTGAAAACAAAGAACCATCACGAATATACCATGGTTCCGAAGACTTCAATTCAGTAGCTGGCATACCCGCAAGAAGGATATTACCATCTGGAAAACTTTTTGTCACTACTGAATTTGCTGCTACCGTAATGTTATCTCCTAATACTACTTTTGATGTTATTTTAGCTCCTGTCGCAAGATATAAAGCATTTCCAATGGTCTTCATATTACCTGTGATGCAAGTAGAAGTATGTAAAACAGCATAATTGCCAATATGGTTAGGGCCAACTACGATTGTACCATAATGGGGTAATAGCAAACCATAACCTAGAGCATTCGAGTCGATCGACCAGCCAAGTTTTATACCCAACTTTCTTTTTCTCAATCGATTATATCCATAACGTATCTTATTCCAAGGTCCTGACTGGTTGGCGTAGAAAGAGTCTCTTCTCATTGCTCTCAAGAATTGCATTGTATAGTCAGGTACAAACAAATCTCTCAATACTTTCTTAAGCGGTCGTTTGAAGTATCCCAAATTCATCAATGAATCTGCTCTTAAAAAGAACATCAATTCTTTCTTAGTTGAAATCATAACTACTAATTCTAATATCCTTACCTCCAGAATAATAAGATTATTATTTATAGCAATACCCGCCATTCACTTCTATCAGACTTCCGTTGACAAACGGATTATCAATGCAGAAGCGAAATGCATCCACGATTTCATCAACCGTCGCAAAGCGGTGTATTGCAGTTTTCTTATATATGTTTTGTTTTATCGCTTCTGGTTTTTCATTCTGCCATGGTGTTGCCACAAAACCAGGTATGACTGTATTGACAGTAGTTCCAGTACCCTCAAACTCTTTAACTAGGTTCTTGGCTAAGGCACAAACCGCCGACTTCGTTACCCCGTATGACAATATCGTTGCATGAGGATGAACTGCCATCTGCGAACCCGTAAAGAGAATCCTGCTTCCAGCTGGTATAATGGGGAAGAATTCTCGTACCATAATATAGTGTGAATTCACAGCTACTTCCATCTGCTTGTCCCAATCTGCATCGGTAGTCTCGGTAAACGACCTGCGTATACTCATTCCTGCATTACAAACCAAACAATCCAAATGGTCTATCTTAGACTTCACATAGTTGATAAATTGATAAACCTCTTCACGCTTGGTTTGGTCAATCTTGTGAGCCTCAAAGTTATCTATCCTTTCTACAAAGTCCGGGCCTACATACGTGACGATTACATAATAACCTTTTCCAACAAGCATTCTAGCGACACCAAGTCCCATGCCTGACGAAGCACCCGTTACTACTGCATATTTCATATTACTGTGACATTTTCGTGATTTCTATACTTTCCAATGATTTCTGCAATGGCAACGCTTTCTCTGCGACGGAGTTTGTAGCAACTCCTGCGCTCATTCACTATCATTGACAGCCATTCCTGTATCTCATAACGAAGCCCTTCGCCATCATAGCTATAAAAATATTTCTTGTTCTTTGTTTGGTCCTCATAACGCACCTCAAAGAAGTCCGTAAGCCACCACGGCGCGGGAACATAGATATAACCCTTAGTACCCGAAATAACAAGATTGCCTTCAGTCTTCACACCAATACCAACGGTAAATGATGCTGTAGCATGAGGATAGTTGATAACTCCCTTGGTATAAATATCCACTCCATTTTCAAAGCGGCTGTGGAAATCCACATCTTTCCAATCAATACCCAACAGTTTTATAATGGCCATCAAAGTTAAGGGGCCATGCTCATTCATAGCTCCTCCGGCCTGCGTTGCATCTAATTCTCGTGTAGGCGGTGATACCATCTTACTCAGTGAGGCCTTCACATCTACTACATCGCCTATAATGCCGCTTTTCACCAAGGTTACCATATGGCCAAAAGCTGGACAATATGCTGTTTTACTGGCATCTAACAGGACAAGATTATATTCCTCCGCCAAGCGATACAGTTCCAAAGCATCTTCCTTGGACAACATAAACGGAATCTCACACAGTACATGTTTATAAGCCAACAATGCTCGCTTTGTGTAGTCATAGTGAGTCTGATGAGGTGAGGCCACATACACCAAATCCACATTCTGCAAAAACTGATCATAATCGGTGTATGCCGCAAGGCTATACTTCTGAGCAAAAATATCAGCTTTTACCTTGTCAGTATTAATAACTGCAGTTACCTCTGCTCCATTCACCACCTTGCTTTCCGGAACAAAGCGATGCGCAATGCGGCCACTACCAACAATACCTATTCTGTATCTAGTCTGACTCTCTTCTCTCAGCATTGTGGAGGAGATGCCTTCAGTGCGTGGCAGATAGACCACCTTGCAGTACTCGTTTAGATAGTCGAACTTACCCTCCCAATCGCTACCTATGGCGAAAACATCAACATCGTACTTTTGAATATCATCAATTTTCTGTCCAAGATAGTCCTCAATGATTACTTCATCTGCATATCCAGTGGCCTTTACCGCCTCAACACGCTCCAACACATTATTGCGTACATTGAGTTTGCCTCGGCCACGGTCAAAACTGTCGCTAGTTACCCCCACTATCAAGTAGTCCCCCAGTTCCTTTGCACGACGAAGCAAGTTCAAGTGCCCTTGATGTAGAAGATCATATGTACCATACGTAATAACCTTTACCATAATGACTATATCTTTCCAATTATTCTTATATAACGGTCATAAATAGGCCTTAAAAGATCCTTAAAATTACTCTTTAAGACAATTCTCAGTTCCCCATTACGCCATATCCGTTTCTTTTCCGTCCTCATAGCTTCCCTTATTAGAGGAAGAATATTCCAATGAGGATAATAATACTCCTCCTTGCTTACTACATAAAGCTTCCTGTCTACATCGTAGCACTTATCATCCATCAACGAGAAATTCTCTTCTGGATCATATTCCAAATCATATAACTCCTCCTTTCCTGTCCTTTTTGTATAGATATATTTGAATTTACCTTTAATGATTGCAAGTTTTCGGCTCTTTTGAGCTCTGTAAGCAGTATCACTATAAACAAACTCTCTTTTGGGTATTTCACCTTTAAGAAGAATTGTAAACAAATCTACCGAAGAGACATTCTCACGACAAACTTCAATGTCTCTAATTCTTGGAGTAATAAGCGGTATGTGTATAGCCCGTTGATATACATCAAACCCATATGCCAACTTACCCCTATAGCCATTCAAATTACCATGATCGGCAGTTATTGCAATACAATCATCAGGCACAAGGCTTCTGACCATTCCAACATATTTGTCAAACATATCTATATCGGAGCCATATCCTGCCCTGCCCCTAACGACATGGGGAAGATGTAGCCAAATAAAAACACTTTTGTGGGTGTTTAAAATATTTATAAGTTTATCTTTGATTAAATCTAAAACTTCAAATGCTTTTTCATCATTATTAAGTACCTCACTTTGTACTTTCTTATGGAAACTGACCCGCTCCCTGAATCCGACAATATTATGAATGGTTACATCATTTCGGTAATAATCAAAATAATCTGGCAAAAAACCCCAGTCTTCATCCCAAACTATATGTGTCTCGTCATATCCACAGGAATAAATCATAGTGAAAGATGTATCGCCTTTAAAAGGGAAATGAATCCGCTCGTACATTTGGAAATCCGTCTCATGGGCAAATTGCCCGGTTCCCATACTATAGAAAGCCATAACGGTAGATGGAGCCGCACAGTAATAATTGGTAAATAGTGTACCGTTCTTGGCCAACTCATCAATATTTGGGGTTGCAAATTGGTACTTTTTCTTTCCATATAAATGCAAGTAATCTAAACACAATGCATCTTTAGAAATTAGGATATACGTCTTTTTATTATCCATAATGACATAAGGAATTCTTTTTCAGTTGACTCCTCCACTCTATGTGCGTGACAATAAATCACAGATCATTCTTGCAGCTACTTGAGGATTCTTTTTTTCTAACACAAAAGACCTTGCGCGTTGAGCGAGGTCAATTCTATCATTGATATCAATATTAGATATCTCGATTATTTTATTTGCCAAATTGTTTATATCCGTATGTTCGGCATCCAATGAATAGCAATAATCATAATATTCACGTGGAATCCCATCTAAACGATACATTAGTGTTGGTGTACCAGAGGCAAAATACTCCATAGTTTTAGATGGAAATGAATATTTTGTAAATGGATTACCATCTGGAATCCTAGGGTTTATCAATAATGAGGCCTTCGATTGTAACTCTAAGACTTTATCCCTATCTATATAACCGAGATACTGTATACGTGAATCAATCTTTGACAATTCTACGACTCTATCTACACAATCTCCATAACCACATAATTGAAGTATCATTTTTTTATTAGGAATAGAATGAAAGGCATTAACTAGGTTCATTATTCCAAATTTTTCATATAGCATGCCTCCATAGAACAGAATAAAAAAATCTGAATTCTCTTGATGCTTTATCCTTTTCGTTACCTGTTCCTCGTAGATCCCTTCACTGACTATATACTTATCGGGGGAACAATTTACCACCTCCTTCATTTGGTCAGTCAACAAAACAAATGAATCAAATTCATAGAAATACTCTTCAGTGGTTTTAAAATACAATCTCCTAATTATTGATATCACTCGTGATACAAAAGAACCATGGGTATTCACATCTTGAGGCAAATCTGGGATAATATTGCACAATTTCACAATATTCGGATACTTTTGTTTAATGTCAACAGCAGCCTTGTTTATTGCGAAGTTAATCCCATATACTACGATATATACTGGTTCCTTACAAGATTTCACGATACGATTTAATACGCGTCGAGCGTTTATACAACGGCTTACAAATTGATATTCTGGTAAATTATTATATCCTACATTATGTATTTTCAAACCGTTTTCTTCAATATATTCTGATTTTTGATATAGAGCCCTATATCTAATAGGGAAATAGCTAACAGCAGGCAAATTCACTATCTCCAGATTGTCGCAACAGGAATTAAGCCCTAAGGCAATCGCATATTGATGCGCATCGGCAGCCGACGACAAGCCTGCCCTACTTCTACTCAAATAGTAATCTCTTTTACACCTCGGGTATAAGTGAGATAGAAAAATCACTTTCATAATCAACGAGTAATATTATTTGAGCAATAGACTATGAATAAGCGATATACCTTTTGCCAGATGCCACTTTCGATTCTTAACGCACTTTAAAAACACTCGTTTTGAAATTGGGAGTTCTTTCAAGTTTGTGTTTTTACTCCAAAAAGGATAAGAATACTCGAAACGATTAACGATGCTATTCGCTTTCCTCTTGTCATATGTAAATTTAAACAAATTAATCAGCGCACCATACAAGAGGTTCCTTATTCCGATATACTCCTTTTCCAATTTATACCTAGAGGAGAGGTGGTTATCAATAAAGAAGAATGATTCTTCCAAAGATTCAATCACCTTCATAGTTGGACTCATAGAGGCAGAGTTTCCCCTACAATAGTAATTATACATACATTTATTTACAGACGAAAAAGTATTAGCTTTACTAACAAGTAAAGGTATTACTGCCATGTCTTCTCCATTGCGCAAATCCGGGTGCGGTACACTAAGAAGTATTTCGCGCCTAACCATAATCAAACACAATGAATCTGGTGCTTTTATCATTGCCCGTCTGTTATCTATGAGATCTTCCCTTTTATAGATATTTAGTCTATTGGCTTTCTTACCTGAATTTAAAGCTAACCTATAACTACAAAAAACTAAATCTGCATTGTTCTCAGATTGCGCATGCACCATTTCTTCTAAATAGTCTTTATCGTACCAGTCATCACTGTCGCAAAAACAAATAAAAACCGCCCTGCTAAAAGAAATACCCAAGCTTCTAGATTTTGCAGGTCCGCTATTCTCATTGTTCCTTAACAAGTGAATACTCATAGTTGAGGAAGACTTGTAGTTATCAATCACCTGAACAGTACTATCCGTGGAACAATCATCTATGAGGATAACATCAAAATCCTTAAAGATCTGATGCTCTAAAGCCTCAAGACACCGTACAATATACCTACTAGCATTATAACAAGGGATAACTACTGATAATAATGACATATTCTACACTGTATAACAAGGCCACAGAGGATTAATATAACATCAAATGTCTTTTGACAATCTTATGAATAAATTCTCTGAAATATCATTTGCTTGAGTATCATGTCTAGCTCCACCATCCTCACGACAAGGCTTTACATAATTACCGTAAACTAACGTTAAATACTCTTCATATTTGGTTGGTGCTTTTAAGTATAAATTTTCAAATGGAAGTAGTTGGCCAGGTTCAAACATATCTTTAGGAACAATATTCCTTTTTAATTCAGGCATTCGCCAACGCGTGACAAAAAAACTATCATCGAAAGAATACTTTTGCATTAATTTATCTTGCATTTTTAATAGCATTCGTGTTGGTATCTTGCGCAAAATAAATGCCCCAATTCTTTTTGATAATGTTAGACTCTTACTCTTCGATAAGTTAATAAAAGACAATTGCCTTAATATCTGTACTTTATCAGCTAAGCAAACAGCTCTTTCTAGTTTATTACCCATGCCATCTAAAGGATATAGGTCAAATTTCAAAAACACCCTTGTATGGATATTAAAACTATCATCCTCAATATTAATCACAGAGTAATGAGGGTGAAAAACTTTAGCATAGGGGAAAAAATATCTCTTATCCTTCTTATAATGTAGTATCCTAAATGATCCACAATATGACTGTAAAAACTTTTCATAATCTGGCCTGGGCATCGCAAAGTCAACATCATCATCCCATGGGATGAATCCTTTTTCACGGGCTGCTCCGAGGAGAGTTCCCCCAACCATGAAATATCGTAATTGCTTTTGTTCACAATAACGGGAAAAGTCTTTCATCATATCAAGGAACAATTCATGTAATTGTTTGATCGAAAAACTATTTTCCATGTCTCATAAGGATGATTATACGATGAAATAATGTATTAAATAAGTTTCGCTCATAATCGTTAAGACACGAGTGCCAGATAAGAAGAAAAAACAAAAAACAATATAAAGCACCGAAGATAAAAATCATCAAATAACTATTCATATTTATAATACTCTGTAATAACATAAAAAGCCCATAGAGCACAGCCAATATCACGGATACCGGCAATAATAGCAATGATATTTTTCGCCAAAACCTAATAACATCAATTCCCACATGTTGGTAATAGAAATTATACGCAACTAAACGAATCATAAAACCTATGAAATATGCGATTGCACATCCCCACAAACCCCATTGGTATACAAAGAATACTGTGATGCCTATTTTAATCAAGGCACAAACAAACCCGATAACACCCCGCAGTTTATGTAAATTCATGGCCTGCATCAGCGAATTGAACATAGACTGCGATGAGCCAAAATACTCACAAACAAAAATAAAGATAGTGAGGGAATACACTTGATTATAGTCGGGGCCTACCCATCGAAGGATAAATGGACGTCCTAGAGCAAGAAACGCACCCAATATAAGGCCTGAAATAAGTACCTGTATGCGACCTGTCCGTATCACATCATCCATCACGGCAGGACTTATATTGCGTGTCCCCTTTACCATCTTTGTAAAGCGGGGGAGGAAGAACCCCGACAACACATTAGCAAAGTTGTAAAAATAGGTCTGAAACTGTATGACGATAGCATACACTGCAATAGAAGCCTCAGCGAGCAAAATACTCACAATGATTTTGTCGGAATTGAAGAAAAGTTGATGAGAAATGCTGTTCAGAAACACAAAGAGTGTAAAAGACAATATAGTAATAAACAGTCCTCTATTGAAGTGCCTGAAGCAGAATTTAACTTTCAAATTACGGTAACAGTAAATCATCTGTATGACACCAAACAAAGCTGTAAGGACAGTTGTCACCATTACCATACCGATAGAGCGATAGCCTAGATACAGGACCGCCAACATACCAATAGGCCCCAAAATTGTTTGGATGAGAATTATTGTCTTGGCAAAAACAAACCTTTCGTAAGCGGCGATGATGGCATTGAAAACCTTGAAAAATAAAGTAAGGACAAGATTAACCATCGCCAACACGAAAAGCATTTGTATCAGTTTTACACTCTCAGTAGAATAATGGTTATAGATTCGTGGAATATATTGATAAAATACAAAACCAATGGATGCACAAAAAGCAGCAATACCGAGATAGAGCAACAGAAACATGCCATTGATATTACGCTGTCCTTCTTCATCGCCTTCTGACAGGAACTTCGCATTATATCGCGTAGCTGTGATGCCTATGCCCATGTCAGACATCTGAAAATAAGCTATAATCGACTGCACAAGTGCATATAGGCCATATTCATCTTGTCCTAATATGCCAAGCATAATTGGAACATAGAAGAACGATATGCCAATACCCAAAAACTGAGTGATATATGTGATGATGGTTCCTCTCTTTATATTACTGGAACTATTGTCATTCATGTTTTATTATATGATACTCTACTTTGGTTGTCAATAATAATAGCAAACAAAAAAATCACTAAATATATGATAGCAAAAGAAGATGGATTAAAGATTGAAAGAATGATAAAAGATATCCAAATTATACGAGCATTTGCAACAAGAGAATTAAATCTTCCTTCAAACACCTTTTTGTAAATCTGATAAAAAATTGACACGAAAAAAAATACGCCCAAAATACCAGATGCTGACATGATGTCCAATAACAAAGAATGGCCCGACAGAACACTTTTGTTCCAACTAATTATATTATTACCCCATAAAGGGCTATTGAGAAATCCCACCCATGCATTATGCAACAAAACTACTCGCTCATTAGAGGTGTCCGTACTAATACTTTCTGCTGAGTTACCTTCAAGGAGTAAACTTACTTGGAGTAATCTGTCTGCCACGTATTCAGATTCTACCGAAGAACTCAACCATCTAAAAAAAGCAGACAATGCTCCAGTACCCATTAAAATAGCGGCAAATAATACTATATAAATAATATATGGTTTCCAACGAGGGTTATAATCAATCAGTAAAAGCACAATAACAACAAGTACAATCAAAAATGCGGTCGCATAGGAACTCATATAAATACAATAAAGGAACAGGAGAAAAATAATCACATTGAGAATTTTCATCCAGCGTTTTGTATATCTTATCATCCAGAAAACAACGGGAATTGCAAGCGTTATTGCATAAATAAAATCAAAACCACCTATATTTAAAAGCATATAATTGCTCCTATCTTCCCCTACGGCTACTCCTGCTAATTCACGGGAAGCTTTAGGAAAAATTTCCAATCCCAAAATTGTGGTGTAACTCGTCACAGCTAATACAATCAAAGAGAATTGAAGGAGTAATTTTTGGGATTTATCATTAACCTGATAAACGCATAAAATGGCAATAAGACATGGAACCCACGTAATAATACCATTGACAACAGTTAGGAGAAAATCATCACGTCTATTGATAAACCAGTAACGGAATAATACAAGGATTAGTCCTAAGATAACTACGCTGACTGTCTTCTTTGTCATTTCCCTATTACCCATCAAGTAAATCAACATTAACCCAACCGGCAACATGGTCAACTGCCAACCAATGTAATAATCAATGAAGGGACAGCATATTACAAGAATATACATAATTATGGCACCCAACAAAATGAAATCATTCCTGTTGGAGCGTTTTGCAGAAATGCTCATTTATCAATAATCGTATTATAAATGGACAACAAATTTTTAAGATTTTTCACTCTATCATGACGTGCCGCAGCAACAGCACGTTCTTCTTCTGAATGCCATTCTGACGAAAAGACCCTGCATATCGCATAGGCAAGCATTATCACATCCGAGAAGTGATAGAGCAATCCACACTTATTATTAGAAACCATGTCTGGTGTACCACCAACAAATGAAGCCACACACGGAACTCCGAGTATTTGGGCTTCTCCTACTGAGTTTGGACTATTCTCTATTGAAGATGGACAAACAAAAACATTGCATTTTAAATATTCGTCACGCATTTGTTTGGCATCAAGAGGCCCTGTGAACGTCACTGAGTTTTTCAATCCGTTTTCTTTTATCAAACTTTTTATATAATTCGCAAAGGAAGAACGTAACAATCGATTCTTAAACGTTTTTGTGTCAAGAATATCTCTTCCAGCTATTCTAATATGTGCATCAGGATAGTTCGATAACACGTATGGCATCGACTTTAACAACTGATGTAGGCCTTTAATTGGGTAAGTACTCTGGCTGATGAAGATAGTATGTTTTTGGCATCTATCATACTCCCACACATTCCCATCATAAAACTCCTGACGTAGCGACTCATTACAACTGTAGTAGATTGCCTTGGGATTCAGCGTCATTACGTGAGAATAGTCAAAGGATGTGCGCCCTATTATAAACTTTACTGATTGTATCATTTCGCGCTCCACCATTTGCCCATGTTTGATGAAACGCTTCTGTTGTTTTACCAGACTACCAGTATGAAAGAAATCAAAGAGTGAAAGATTGCAATAAACATCCTTAAGTGACATTCCGTCAAGAAAATGTTTTCCTATCTCCTCGGATAAGCCTTGGATAGAAAGCACAGTCGGGATATTGGTTTTGGCTCTTAAGAAAGCTAATCCATGTGAAAATTCTGTTCCGTGAATATGCACCAACGCTGGCTTTTCAACAATCACGATCTCTTTCCAAAAACCTTCAAAAGATGGGTCATACTTGTGTTCGTCGCGGCAAGGCATAGCATAGTAGGTAATGTGTTTGCCTTCAACTTTTGTCATCTTCTTAACAATATTCGATGGCGCAACAACCACAAGATTTATTTCCCCTTCACTTATTATTTCCTCCGAAGCACTCACTAACCATCCTCCAGAACCGTTCAACCTTGATGGGTTACCGGTAAGCAAACTCACGGCCTCAGGAAACAATACATTTGTAATCCATAGAATTTTCATTCTCAATCAACATATTGTTAATATATCTATAGTTTATCAAACAACGATATCCAGTTATCTACTATTTTTCCCACAAGGAACTGCTCTGATTTCTTCCGGGCTGCATTTGACATTCTTTCTCGCAATAATTCATCGTCCATTAGTTGTTTGGTTTTGCTCGCAAATATTTCTTGGTTGTCCGCACTAATTATAAAGCCATTAATGTTATCGTCAATAATATCCCGTATGCTTGCAAAGGTGTCCATAACCACAGGAATACATCCTTGCTGCATCGCTTCCAATAGTGTCATCGGCCACCCCTCGAAAGCACTAGTCATCCAGAATATCTTAGCTCTTCTATAATAATCTGATGGAATCTGATAACCGCAAAGATTAACACGCAGAATACGCTTGTTGATAAGTCGCGTAAACATCTCCTCTCTATTTGGACCATCTCCAACCACATCGAAAACCCAGTCGTCTTTACAGTCCGAAAAATATTTATCCCAAATGTCAAGCATTACCTCCACGCGTTTCTGCCTATTGATTTGACCCACGAAAAGAATAATATTTTCCTTTTCTGTCTTTACATCTTTAACTGGTAGTATTGGATTATTTATGTAGCATATTTTCTTTATAAGAGCATCCTGTGGATCTAATCCGCAGACATCTATCAACTCACCTATATACGCCTTAGACAAGAGTACATACTTATCACACATTCTCAACAGTGCGGAATGTCGACTACGATCTTCGCGAATCTGTTTAGGCCGGGAATATAGTCTTCTATAGACTTCTAATGGCAGAAGAGCATTTTTGCTTAAAGCAAGCATTTTCTTTGCATATTGTGGAGAATTATGTTCAAACACAACAATTTTCCCTGCTCCCGCCACGCATTTCATTGCAGCCAAAACTCCTTCTGTATTGGCATAGCTGTCTTGATAAACGATGATCTCCGGGCGAACGTCATTCATAACTCTAACAACATACTCCCGATTGTTGACGCTATCCCACTGTCCAGTGTCTGGCATCAGGTAATACCTTACATTCCTTATCAATTGCGATGGGCGTTCTTGCTGAACGTGCGTTAGAATAGACAATTGATGTCCCAGTTCGAACAAGCGGTTGCCTACCATCTCTGTAACAGATTCAATACCTCCCCAACCAGGGAAACGGCTCAAATAAAAAAGTATATTCATTATCTTTCAATTCATAAATCTTCATCTTCTATCCCAAGAGGCAGGGCCATCCTCTCGACTGTATTGATCAAGAATCCCATGGAGTATGTGTTGCGCAAGATCAATAAAGTTCTCTGCTGCCATTCGTGGCGACCAGTTATATTGCATGGTGCGCAAAGCAGCAACAGCCATTGTATTCATCTTAATCTTATTGTCGAGAAGGGCACACACGGCTCCAAAAAGCGAATCAATATCGCAAGAATGAAATGTCATACCATTTACTCCATTCTTTACTAAATAAGGAACGCTGCCTATGGCATCGCTGGCCACTGGAACACAGCCGTTGGCCATTGCTTCGTTCAATACGGCTCCCCAACCCTCGTTGCGATCGCTAGTGAAGAGAAATATCTTATGGCGACGCATTTCCAGCAATATATTGTCATTTGGACGATTACCACACAGCCTTATACAATCCTCCACGCCCATTTCAGCAATAAGAGCCTTCGTGTTCTCCATCTCTTCCCCGCTGCCAAACATATCCAATGTGAAATGATAGCCTTTAGCCTTTAATCTTGCTGCAAGTTTTACGGGTAGTTCTGGATGTTTCCACCTTAGAAATCTAGCACACCACATGATCGGTGTTATTTTGGAAGTGGAAGCACATAGGTTTAGCGATTTTATCTCAAAACTATCATCAACCTTAGTGAAATATCCCCACTTAAAACACCTGTTTGGGAAACAACCGTACCGATGGACATCCTGTGCCGTAAAGGCTGAAGCACATAGCATATAAGTACGTTTGTTGCGGAACCGAAAATAGTACTTATATTTACCAAGGAGGAAACGCGGAGAGAGGGAATGAATACTTATTTTCTTCAGCCAACGTTCGGAATAATGGAATGTAACCTTGTCTGCTTCTTTCCTATCTAAAGACCAAGCTTCGTTTGCTGCTCCGTGAATCACCACATCGCTTTCATCAACCAGCATCTTGGCTAATTCCATTTCTTCGCACGACCGATAGGAACGGACAATGTAGGGTCTATCCAATGTAGGGTCATACCCACCTCTCACCAGCCACTCAGGAAGTGGCTCGGTGGCTATGTAATGGTAGTCATCACCAAGTAACTTGTAGAACTCGTCTGCCACAGGTAGTTGATGATGATGTACTAAGTTTGTGATGAATGTCAGAGTCATATATCTGCACCATAAAGTTAGCGTAAAGCCTTTTTGAGGTACTGATAGGAGCTTGAGATGTAATCCTGCATCTTTTTAGTATAATCAGTACGGCGTAATTCCCTATAATTGAATTTATTGACATCATAAACAATATTGTCAGATAAATCAAGTACATCCATTATATTTGTAATGCGTCCTTGGGTTTGGGGTGTCGCAATGAATGGAATTACCTCCCGACCATAAACTAGTGAAAGTGCCGTACCATGAAAACTGTCTGTAATAACAATAGAGGAACCTGCTATCCATCCAAGTAAATCAGCAGGACCTGCATCAAAAACAAAGTCTGAACCTCCCTTCCATCTAAGCTCAGAAGCTAAACATACAATAGGGAGTCCTACTTCATTGGAAACTCTTTCTGCCAACTTCATCAATTGCGGCCCACCATTCAATCTATAAACAAAAACATAACCATTGCAATATTTCTTCTTCAATTTTGGTGAGGCCGCAATTCTAGCCCAATCATCTTTACTCAATAAGAAGACAGGGTCGGCAACACAAGGCACCTCCTGTCCTTTCAAAAGACTTGTAAGATACTTTACGCCAGATTGTTCTCGGCAACTTAAATAATCGAAATCCTTTAAATAGTCTTGAAGTCGAGCGTTGACTGATGATTCCATATCTGCCACGCCAAAACTAGGAGCATAGGCGACTTTGCGTGTCCTGCCTTTGGGAAATCCTAAATAATAGGTATCTGTATATTTCGAATATGGGTTGAAAACTTGGTCGCTTCCTGTGATATATACATCTTCTTGAGGCAAAGAATTGAATAGTTGCTCTTTGCTCGCAAATCTCTTTGTTTGCCTCAAATAGTGTTCTCTGAATTGTTCAAATTTTCGATGACGTTTTTTCAACAAAATGTAAATTGGTAATCTGAACAGAAGTGTTGATGCTAATGAAACCAATGACTGTTTTCTACCTAACTTTAAAATATCATTATCCCTATTCTGATCTCCTGTGCGGAAATTGATGATTTCCACATCTTCGCAGAGATATTGGTCAATGTACGTTTGTAAAGCATATGCCTGCAATATTGCCCCATAATTGTCGTATGGATGGTACGTAAGGATACCTATCTTCTTCATTTTCCTAGTATTTTGTGTTTGAAGTAAAGAAGAAAACCATAAATTTTATGTTTACATATCTTGTTTCGCAGGGTTTTCTTTGCAACATTCATATAACCATCTTTAAGGACACTATGCATCATCTGATTTCTTTCATATAACTGCATTTCTTTATATTTAATGTCCTTGTATATATAGTCTGTTGCAGATGCCGGCAACTCCTCAACGGAACAAGTTTCTGCTATATCTCTCATAAGTGTCATGGCTTTCTCATTGTGTGCAAGGACAAGAGAGAGCCCTTCCGCTTCCTTATATTCTGGTTTATAGAAAGCTATCCCCCAAAAGTCGGCTATCGTAAAGTCCACCTCCTCATGCCAAAGATGATGGCAACTGTAACATGATTCCCGGAGAAGATAGTTTCGCTGAAAAAAGTAGTAGTAATAATAGTAATAATAAAGCGTAAATGCCCCCCTGTTGCTCTTTCCGTTAGAAAATTCCATGTACCAATCAGAACTTGCCCAACCATTGTTTTTAGGGCGAAAGTCAAATTTTGTCATCTTTCCTCCGAAACGTTGTTCTTCATAGTGTTTGTATTCGGTAAAAAACTTATTGGATGGCACACCATGACAAACAAAACGCACTCGTAACAACTTAGTTGTCGGTATCTTGTTCTTTTCCAAGTACAATGACAATCCAGAAACCTGGCATGGAGTCCCACAGAAAAGCACCCATCTCCCCTGCTTCAAATCGTTCTTGACCCGAACGAAAATAGTTCCAGTATATGACTCTATGTATTTAGATTTGCGCAGTTCTTCCAATGAACACACATCCGTAGAGCAATGTTCCAACCGTTCATTAGTGTAATCATACAGCGCTCCATATACAGCTCCACCATACCGGAGAATAATATTGGCCAATGTGCTGAAAATTCCCCCTGATGATGACTTTGCAACAAGCTCCTGATTCCGCGATTTACACATATAAGCAGAATACTTTCTGCTTGGACTATCAGGGATATTCAAATTTAAAACATGGCACGTTTGTTCACATGTCTTACAACCTACACACGCCTCTTCATTCAGTCTTGGGTAATAAAAGCCCTCCTCGTTGTATTCAATTATTAGAGCATCCCAAGCGCAACTCGAAGCACATGCTCCACAACCTGTACATCTATCTTTTATCTCTAATATTCTCAGAGACATATATTTATAATTTGCGTGAATAAACGAATTGTGAAGTTACTATCAACTAACCCTCAGATAATACGGCGACTACATCGGCTGTAAAATAATCTATATTTACCCTCTCCCTCAGTATATGGTTTATTCTGTCACAATTGACCAGCTACTTTTGTTCTCTCTCATAAAGTAAGCCTCAATTGAAAATTCCTCATCCCTCAATGACACAATATAGGAGATTATAACAAATGCATAAGGGGGATTTTCATTCTTTGTTGCTTAACACCTCAACGAGAATCCTGTTTGTTCTAATTTAGGCATTCTATTGATTTTGCAACAAACACCGGAACACTATGATTGACTGGATAGTTTCTTGTCTTCGAAGGATTTGGATTACAATCCTTAGAAGACAACAATTATCATCAAGCTCAACCAACTTCTTACTTCATAGAAACAGGCTGGATAAACGTAAAATCTAGGATTTCTGACCTTTAAAACGTAAATGAAGTTCAATAGAGATTAAGTTACCCCTTTAATTTGCCTGTTACTTAAGAGTTCTGTCTTATAAACCGAGTCACTTAAAATACTAATCGCTTTTAAGAGCAATCTTTATTGATTCCAAAGATGCTATCTTAGCTTTTGTTTCTTCTGTATTTAATCGATAGGTATTATTGGAGTTGAATTCCTCTATTGTAACAGCTTTTTTATCGCCTTCTGTAAAGAACTTATCGTAGTTGAGTGTACGGTTATCAGCAGGAACCCTATAGAAGTTACCCATATCTTCTGCCTTAGCACACTCTTCTTTTGTGAGGAGGGTTTCGTACATCTTTTCTCCGTGGCGGATTCCAATGACTTTGATTTCTTCTTTCTTTCCGCCGAAGAGTTCGCAAACAGCTTCTGCCTGGGTTTGAATTGTGCAGGCTGGAGCTTTTTGAACGAGGATATCACCGTTTTGGCCGTGTTCGAAAGCAAAGAGTACAAGATCTACAGCCTCATCCAAAGACATTATAAATCTTGTCATGCTTGGCTCAGTAAGAGTAATTGGCTGCCCATTTCTAATCTGATCAATCCAAAGAGGGATAACAGATCCCCTACTGCACATTACGTTTCCATAACGGGTACAACATATCTTGGTATTGCCAGAGTAACGGCTCTTTGCAACAGCAACTTTTTCTTCAAGAGCTTTGGAGATGCCCATTGCGTTGATTGGGTAGGCAGCTTTATCTGTTGAAAGGCAAATAACGCATTTAACTCCTGCATCAATTGCAGAGTTTAATACGTTGTCTGTTCCGATAACATTTGTCTTTACGGCCTCCATTGGGAAGAACTCGCAACTTGGAACCTGCTTGAGAGCAGCTGCATGGAACACATAGTCTACACCTTGCATTGCAAACTTAAGAGTTGATTTGTTGCGGACATCGCCAATGTAGAACTTTACCTTATGGGCAACATCAGGGTACTTTGCCTGGTATTCGTGGCGCATATCATCCTGCTTCTTCTCATCTCTGGAGAAGATGCGTATTTCTCCAATATCTGTACTTATGAAACGCTTAAGAACTGCATTGCCAAAGCTACCGGTTCCGCCGGTAATCATTAAGGTTTTGTCTTTGAAGATGGACATATGTGATTTTATCTTAAAAATCTTTCTTCTATGGTTTCCCAGTTTAAAATGTTCCAAAGGGCATTAAGATGAGCCGGTCGCCTATTTTGATAATCCAGGTAATAAGCGTGTTCCCATACATCGAAAGTCAAAATTGGCTTTAGCCCTTTGGTGATTGGATTATTTGCGCCTGTTTCCTGGGTTATAATTAATGCACCGTCTTCATGTTTTGAGAGCCATACCCAGCCACTACCGAAAAGGGTTGCTCCTTTATTAATATATTCTTCTTTAAAGACATCAAGGCTGCCCCATTGAGTATTAATCTGTTCGGCAAGTTTTCCTATTGGAAGATTATTACTTTGTGGTGCCTGGAACTGTTCAAAATATAGGTTGTGATTTAGAATCTGGCCAGCATTGTTAAAAATTGGGCTGGGATTAGGAGCAGTTTTAACTATATCTTCCAAGGATTTGTTTTCAAACTCAGTACTTTGAATGAGTTTGTTTAAGTTATCTACATAACCTTGGAGATGCTTGCCATGGTGAAAACTAATGGTGTTTGCGCTGATTACAGGCTCCAATGCGTTTTCTGCATATGGGAGTTGCAAAAGATTAAACATAACGGATTTGAATTATTTGTTTTCTTACTATGCTATGAGAACTTTTCTGAATGGTATTCCGGAACAACTTCCTTCATAAGCTGCACCATATCAGGAATATTTACCTGGCGGGCAAGGTTTTCCAGACGGGCAACGATAAACTGCGTAAATTGGAAATCGTAATCTCTAACCTTGGCTATGCGAATGCGGTTATGGAAGGAAGGAAGGGTGTTTTCCTCGCTTGCGAGGACTTCTTCATATAGCTTTTCTCCTGGACGAAGGCCTGAATACTTGATCTTGATATCCTTATCTGGAGTAAAGCCAGCAAGGGATATCATTCGCCTTGCAAGTTGGTCTATCTTAACAGGCTCGCCCATATCAAAGACAAAGATCTGATTCCCAGAACTCATAGTTGCGGCTTCCATAACTAGGCGGCAGGCCTCTGGAATGGTCATAAAGAAACGGGTAATATCTTTATGGGTAACTGTTACCGGTCCACCCTTGGCTATTTGCTCACGGAATCTTGGGATAACAGAACCGTTGGAACCAAGAACATTTCCAAAACGGGTAGTAACAAACTCTGTTGTGGCATTGCTATTAGGATATTTGCCTGATTCAATGGCTAGGCCAAGAGACTGAACATAGATTTCTGCAAGTCGCTTAGTGCAACCCATAATGTTGGTTGGGTTAACAGCCTTGTCCGTAGAAATCATTACCATACGTTCTACATTGTATTCCAAACACTTGTCTGCTACATTCCGGGTTCCATAAACATTTACAAGAACGGCCTCGCATGGATTATCTTCCATTAAAGGAACGTGCTTGTAAGCAGCAGCGTGGAATACTACCTGAGGATGATAGGTTCTGAATGCAAAGTCAAGGCGCTGAATCTGGCGTACATCCCCTATTACCGGAACAAAGTCCAGGTCTTTAAACTTGTCTTCAAGTTCCAGGCGGAGGTTGTGCATTGGAGTCTCTGCGTTGTCATAGAGGATTAGTTTGCTAACTCCAAATGTTGCCAGTTGACGGACAAGCTCAGATCCAATGGAACCGGCTGCGCCGGTAACCAATACAACCTTGTTCTTGAAGTAGGACTTGATTTCATCTAAAGAAATCTGGATCTCCTGACGGCCCAGAAGGTCTTCTACCTTAATTGCACGTGGGCGGAGAAGTGACTGACCTTCTTCAACTTCATCTACCTCTGGGATTATGAGGGTTTTAACCTTATTCTTAATACAGAACTCTATAAGTCCATCAGACTCGTGCTGTGCGTCAGTATCCTTAGAGAAAAGGATAGAATCTATTGATTTGTCCTTAATGATATGATTTAGGGTACTGTCACTATCAAAGTTAAAAACAGGGAGCTGGTCCAATAGCATCTTTGCGTGGCGGTCTGACCTTTCAATAAAACCTACAATGCGGTAATGTGGAGAGGCCTGAAGGCGCTTGATAACTGCTACACTCTTGTCTGCAGTGCCATAGATCAATACTCTCTGACGTTTGGATTCCTCTGTTCTGCGCTGGTTGATAGTGCTATAGACAAGAATCATAGCTATTCTAACTCCAATAAGAAGGAAGAACGTTATGAGGAAATCAAGAACTGCAACAAACAGGAGCCAGTTGTGATAGCCAAAACCAACAACTAAAACAATAAACAGAAATAGGCCTTTAAATATTGATGCCAGAGCAAATGGAATAATGTCTCTGGCTCCAAGGTGGCGTATGATAATCTTGTAAGTCTTTAGTAGCAGGAAGAATAAGAATGATGCTACTATAGAAGCTAAAAGATAAACAAGAACCAAATTGAAGTTGAACAGGTCTGGAAAGGCAAGTTCTACTCCCAGAAATACAATAATGGATGCCCCTATGGAAAGAAACATATCTAGGGCAAAGATTAATTCCTCCCTTACGAATGTTTCTTTATAGCGGTTGATGTTTAAACTTTTTAACATTATTCTATCTTTTCCACCATCTTGTGAGTGATGCCTTCTATAGTGAAGGCGGCTATGGTGCCGATGGTTATGACGAATTTACGGTCTTTCTTAATGCGTTTAATATTCCCAATAAAGCCTTTAAATGGTCCTTCAGTAACTCTTACTCGGTCTCCAAGCTTTATGTCTTTTGGTTCTCCAAGATATGAGACCTTGTGGTCTGTGGATGTGAGCCAGATAAAGGCTTGCATCTGGTCATCCGGGATTACTGCCGGGACTTTCTTATCATTTGTTTTATCTTGATCAGAAAAGCGAGTGTAATAGGAGAACTCGGATAAGTGGTTGTGTTTTAGAGCCTTAAGGAAGGATTCCGTACAATGGATGAACATTAAAGAAGCAACAATCGGCTTTTTGTAGGTTACAACCGTTTGCTTCTTGTTTGCGATTCTGATTAAATCCCTTTTAGAAGCAAGGTTCTTCACCATTTGTTCCCCACTGTATGAGACAAGAGTGTTCTTTCCTAGCTTTTGAGGGAGGGCTCTGTCCACTTCTGTCATTGCAATGTACGTTTCTATATTGTAGGCATTGTTTCCATTGCCCTCCGCTTCTCTCTGAATCGTTTCCTGCATCTGGAGGAGGCGGTTGTTGAATACTTTTAATGCGTACCAATTGGCTATTTTGTTGTTTGTTGGCATGTTAAATTGCCTTAATGTTTAACAATAAACCTTTAACTCCCCGCACTTCTGGGGTGTTACCCCCAGTATGCAGGTAGATTCAGAGTCTGTCAGCATTTCTCGTCTGACCGTGGGGTGCTCCTATCCAAGAGCAAGGTCCAAGACTCTTTTTGCTTTTGTTGTGCTTTGTTGCGCTTTAGCTTACGCTCTTTCTCGTACTTTTTCTTGTACTTTTTATGCTTAGCTTAAGCTTCAGCCTTCTTGCTATCCTTGTCGGAACCATAGTAGCCATAATGGCCGTAATGGTAGCCGTACTTGTAACCGTAGCGATAACCATATCTTCCGTTGGAAGCCATCTCGGTACCGTTGAGGATGATAGCAAGGTTGCGGTACTTGCCGCTCTTGTAATTATCTTCCAGTTCAGGAAGCATATCCTTATCAAGCAATCCGGCACGAACCAGGAAGATGGTCATATCGGCACTCTTGTCGATAATCTGGGTATCTGCCACGATATCTACTGGAGGACAGTCGATAAGGATGAAATCGTAATCCCTCTTGAGGGTATCGATAGCCTGGGCAAAACGAGCGTCTGCAATAAGTTCTGTTGGGTTAGGCGGTATAGGACCAACTGGGATGTAATCCAGGGTCTTGTACTTGTCGCTCTTGATGATCAGGGACTTAAGGTCATCTGTACGCTTGGACAAGTAATTGCTCATACCGGTAGCTGGTTTGCCGAAGAATGAAGACATGGATGCATGGCGCAGGTCACCGTCCACAATCAGAACCTTCTTGTCTTTGATGGCAAGGGCAACACCGAGGTTAACAGCGGTAAAGCTCTTACCGGAACCAGGGTTGTAGGAAGTGATGGCGATAACCTTGTTGTCTCCGCCGGTCATGAACTCCAGGTTTGTACGGAGAACACGGAAGGCCTCGTTGATGACGTTACGGTTACCAGGCTTGACAACGATAGGATCGTTTTCTGCCTCCTTCTTGCCGATAATCTTATGCCAGAGACGTGTGCCCCAGCTTGGCCTACTGAATGCGTATGGAATCTCACCGAGGAATGGTGCCGTGATGGACTTAAGGTCATCCTTGCCGCGAACCTTGTTGTAGAAGGTCTCAATCAAGTAGATGATTGCCAGAGGTATAAGGATACCGAGCATAAGGGCTACAAGGTAGATCATGTTCTTCTTTGGAGC
>JAEEGL016498742.1_pt1 | contig 30309 bp, 36 predicted proteins | sample 9134231 | NCBI WGS metagenome assembly JAEEGL01 (sample SAMN16246548, study PRJNA631951) | gut metagenome | biome: gut microbiome; feature: rumen; material: fiber-attached | host: Bos | place: Iran: Karaj | collected 2018-10 | reverse complement strand
TTCCTTGATTGCCTGTGGTTCCCTGGTTGCCTTGCAATCCTTGTGTTCCTTGATTGCCTGTGGTTCCCTGGTTGCCTTGCAGACCTTGTGTTCCTTGATTGCCTGTGGTTCCCTGGTTGCCTTGCAACCCTTGTGTTCCTTGATTGCCTGTGGTTCCCTGGTTGCCTTGCAGACCTTGTGTTCCTTGATTGCCTGTGGTTCCCTGGTTTCCTTGCAATCCTTGCAATCCTTGTGTTCCTTGATTGCCTGTGGTTCCCTGGTTTCCTTGCAACCCTTGTGTTCCTTGATTGCCTGTGGTTCCCTGGTTTCCTTGCAGACCTTGAATGCCCTGGTTTCCTATAATTCCTTGAAACCCGGTTGTTCCTTGTGTTCCAGTGGCTCCTTGATTTCCGGTAATGCCTTGCGATCCTTGTGTTCCTTGTAAACCTTGTAATGTTTCCGGTTTGTTTTTGATGAAATCGTCTGCGGTGCTGTCCGTTTGATTCCAGTCCGGTTGCACGTTTTCCTCAACAAAAGAAATTTCATCTTCCCCGATCAATCCAAGTGATTGCGCCAACTGGAAATCTGAAACTGATTCAAATTTGTTTATTTTTAATTTTTCTATGTCTGTGTCGGTATGTTGTAATGACATATTTTACTTTATTTGTTTATTTTAAGTTGTTTATTGGATGTTGTTTTCCTCTTCCGCATATCCAATAACATCACCTTCAATATAGGTGTATCCGCTGTTTTCCACATCAATTGCTTCTATATATTGAATTCCGGTTTGCTCCTGAATGACGTATCTGTTGTCATCGGAATAAGTTTTATAAAGGTTTACCCCATCTTCCCTTGTTCTATAAAAATCTGTGTGTATCATAAGTTTTAGTATTTATTCGTAATCGTAAGGATAAATATGATCTGCAATATCTGACCAGTTTGTAGCTGTTTGATATGCAGAATAAGAAGCACGAGGAACGTATATTTTATAGAAAGTATTAGGGGCTGTAAGAGCTGCTGAAAGTGTAGGCGGTGTAGTTGCTTTGAGGTAAATCTCTTCTAATTTATAACAATATTGTATAATTCCAGATGAACTTATTGTAGATAGTGTGGATGGTAGTATGAGTTTTTTTAAATTAAAGCAACTATAAAAGCAATATGATTCAGAAGTATTCGGACCCTCATGTACAATAATACTTTCCGTCTGATAATTCGCATAATTAGTATATGCTAAAGAACTTACATTATTTACAATAACTGTATTTGATTTATCAAGATTTGCATTCTCTCGGAATAAATTATATCTACTGACAGTCTTCGGTACAGATATCCTATTAGCTGCACAGCAATATTCAAAAGATCTTGGACCAACTATTATATTATTAGGAACATTTATATGTTCTAATGCATGACAGTGAGAACACATACCGTAAGTATATACAACACTTGAAGGATTTGAAAGAGATATTTTTTTTAACCATTGTAAACTTCTAAATCCTCTATAAAAGCTATCATAAGTAGAATTACCGTATTTTTCTTTGCCTGACAAATTTATACTTGTAATTTTACTTTTGCCATAATTACTTCCTTCAACAACATTCGAAAAAGCATAACCATTAGTGGTACATTCTATAGTTAACGTTATAATAGTGCCGAATAAACCTGAATTGTAAATGTGTTCTAATTCAGTTGCAGAAGTACTATCAAGTGTTATACTACTGCCATCTCCCCAATTAACGGTAACATCATTAGCAACATCGGCTTGTAATGAAAGATAAACAGTAGGATGAAATTCGTCAGGTTCAATTGTCATGTATGTCTTTCCATCGGTAGTATGATATGTACAACCAACAGCCACATAATCCCATCCAAGATTTATCCTATCTTTTATGTCTTGTTTTGTAAGATTCCATCCTTCTTGTGTTAAATTTTCACTCGTTCTATCAGGAGGCGTAGGCAAAACTGAAAGTTCTGCAAACTCAGCTTTTGTATATGAATAAAGCAAAGTACCTTCCCAATCGTAAAAGTTCACATCTTTCTCCTTCAACACAGATATTGTGCTTTTCAAATTAACCAGTTTGTCTCCTAAATATATCATGTTTGTCTATATAATCATTTTGTTATGTCTGTCACGTTTGTCCACACTCTCAAAACAGCAGATGTCTGCCTGGCCGTTGCCGACACTATGACCCAGCATCCGTTTGTGTTATTTACATTGCCCCAGTTATAATATGTTCCTGTTCTTGACGGATCATACATTATCCACATTTTGCTGCCAACAGGTATTTTCTCATCGATGACAGTACCGTCATAGTTCATTATCGGAAGTTCGCCATTATCGTTTATGGAAAACAATGTGCCGACTGGATAATAAGACAAAACGGGTATTGTGAGGCATATCGCAACATCCCTCTTGTATCCGTCTTTGTAATACAAATCGTCAACATGCCATTTTCCGGAATTCAAATTGTCTTCCAATGACGGTTCTTGCGTTTCTATTTCATCTATAAGATAATGACGGACTTCTTTTGGGAAGTCTATGTATTTTGGATCTATTTTTTTTACAAAACAAGTGTCCACAATGATACCGCAACTGTCAGGAGTGATTTCGCCAAATGTTGAGATTCTTGTCAAAAATGATGCGTAATCGCAATTATATGATAACACAAACGCATAGTTTTCGCCTGTGTCTAATTCTGGATCAATTTCCCCTCCGTCCATTTCGGCAAGCAAAGCAAGGTTCCCTATATAATACAAGGTGCTTTCTGTTACGCTTTCATCATACATGTATTGTTTCCATGTTGAATCGTTTGCATTTATCACCATATCGTTGATGAATATGCCATGTATGTCGCTTTTTGCATAGGGGTCAGAAAAATCAATGCTCACATAAGACATATCATTTTCATCATCAGAATTGTATTCAACATTTCCGTTTATTTGACTTGCCGGCAATTGTGTGTCTGTGCATATTTCGCCAAACGGTTTGTTTTTCAAATTGTCATATGAGATGTCCGTCCATGCGACTGAATTTTCTGTGCGAATGAGATATTTTCCGACGGGACTGGCCTCTTCAGAATTGCTTCTTGACTTTTTTGTTTCTGTGTTTTGTTCCTGGTTTGTTGAATTCAGTGATTTGTAATATTCAAGAAACTCGTCAAATGTCCCGTCAAATTTCGCCCTGATTGTGCAGAACAGGTTTGCCCCGTTTTGCGAAGTCTGTTTTGTCTTGATGATGACATCATCTTCATTCAATTCAATCAACCCCAGCTTTGCGATGTATTTCATCGGGGCGTATTGTGCGGCTTTTTGCAACTGAACCATATTAACGGTTGTGTTTGACAACAAATATAGAAAATTGTGCAAATCAAAGAAATCCGAACTTTGTTCGATTTTCTCCCCTTTTTTACCTGATGTTTCGTTGCTATCGGTGTCGTTGCCCGAGTCCGAGTTGGATTCTCCGGATTTTGAATCACCGGATTTTATCATGGGTTTCAGTTCTTGCTCATAAGTTGATATGCTCCAATATTCGGTTCCGTGATATCCTGTTGGTATTATGTTGAAAAGTCTTGCTTTTTGGAGATCGTTTTTCAATATTGGACCGAGTAATTGGTATTCCGATATGTCCGGTATTTTCCATGGTGACGGCACAAGTTTTTTGTTTGGTATGACTGCGGATTTTGATTCGTCAGGAGTTGACAGAACCGCTGAATTGTAATAAAGTCCTGTTATACCGATTGCACTTTCATCCAGATACATGTATTGCGGATCCATATTGTTTTCGTCCGTTGACAAGGGTATGGAGTCCCCTCCTTCGAATGATGTCGTTCTCAGGTTTTGTATCAAAAACACCTGATCTCCGAATTTTGCCGCAGAGTATTTGTTTCCATCGGCATCTGTCATGGCATTGTTGAATACCGTGTATTCATATTCATTCTCGTCTGTTATCTCTATCACTTCTGGCGTGACACTGTTCCATGTGTGCGTTTCTTCTTTGTACAGCAGGAAATCGACGTCTTGCGGGTTTTCAACAATTGTGTCGTCAAGGAATTCGAGTCTTTCTTGCGGTGTTACAGGTCTGAATTCAAATCTGATATGCGGGCTTCCGATTCTGTTGCATGATATTGCGTAGTTTTTCTTTATCGGGATAGGATCCGAATTTTCCGGATATTCTTCACTTTCAAGATATTTAATATCTGAAGAAATCAGATATATATACAATTTCCTGTCGGATTCCACAGAATATGGTGTGAATATCAGGTTTTCATATATGTTTTGATCATGAAATGCTTCTGACGCGGTGGAGTAATCCATTACAAAAACGGCAGGTTCGCCATTGCAATATTTTTGGTAATCCGCCATTTGCAATTCAGGAGTGCAGACGATGTTCACGGTTTCGTCTTGGCTTTCTTCCAGTGACAAATTGTATATTTTTATCTCATTGGAATAATCCATAACTTTCCAGCATCCGGTCACGGTTGTCTGCACGTCATAATCTGTATATAAAACGCCATCCTCCGATGAGTCATATACCATCCATACAACTGAATCCACAGGATATCTCTCCCCGATTGTTGTGTTTTTGTCATATACGACAGGTTTGTACCCCAAGTTATTGATTTGAAATCCAACAGATGTGTTTGTTCCTTGTATCGGGACTTTTGCGCACACAACCATTTTGTCCTCATATGAAGTCACAGTGCTGTCGGATACATCCCATGATACAGAATAGTAGTTGTTTGATCCTTCAAGTTCATAATATATCTTTATTCTGTAATCGTTTATATCAACAACATCATTGTTTGGTAATTTTATTCTGTTTACAATATCGTTGGGCATAAGATAATTCTTCTTTATATGTATTATTTATAATAAAAAAGACTGGAATGGTATTCCAGTCTTTTGGTAAAAATCAGTATGTTGTTTGCGTTATTACGACACGGTAACATCAAGGTCGTCATAAAGTGCGACTTTGGTGACATCCTGATTTGTGACAGAAACATTTTGGAGATTTGTGGATGAAGAAACTCCTGTGACAATCTCGATAACTCCTGTTCCAGATGTTGCTCCTGTTGAAAGATTGATTGTAGGTTGTTGTGTGACTTTCACGCTTTGCAGGAACATTTTTGTTTCGGGGGTTATTGAAGTTATCGCAGCTGCCGATTCTCCTACTTGGACATCGCTAACGATTGAGTCGCCTTCTCCGTTTGTGTCGGTCGAACCTGTTGCCAGAGTTTTTGTTTCTCCAAGTTCGGCAAGGTTTGTCACTTCTGTCATTGTGACACTTTCAACAATGTCATCTCCTCCTGTCGTTCCAAGACTTCCAGTTGCAACTGTCGTGTTCTGTGAATCCGCTGTTGCGACTTCTGCATAAGTTTTGTTTACATCTGTGGCGACTTCTGCACCGTTTCCGTCATTTACAAGGTTTCCTGTGGCAACCTGTACATCGGAATTCGTCACTTTGCTTGCTGTTTGCGCAGCGTCTAGTATCGGTGTTGTTGAGTTGGTTCCTGAAATTATAAGGGTTTCCGATTCTGTGCCGTTTCCAATGACAAAATTCCAAGTGGATGCTGTTCCGACACTTGACACATTCTGCACAGTCACATCGGTGTTGCCTGTTATCTGACTGATGTTCTGTATTCCGAGATGACTTTTTGAAGCAGTCACTTGTTGCAAAACACTTTCTGTTCCAGACACTCCCTTGATTTCTGTTGTGACAAGTTTTTTTGTCGTAGCAGTAACTCTTTGCGCTGTCTTTGCTGTTCCCTTCACTCCCTGCAATGTTGTTGTGACAAGTTTTTTGCCAGTAACGGCCTGCACGCTTTTCACAAAAGTGTCGGTTGATGGGGTGCCTAAACCAGTTATTGCGCTTGCGGAAACATCTCCGGAAATCTCTGTTCCGGATGCGGTTGCCTTTATGTTTGTGGTTTCTGTATCATATATCGGAACATCAACCTTGAATTCCGCACCTGCTCCAAGAACATTCTTGCCACTTCCTTTTTCTATTGACACAACATTCTGGTATGCCAATTGTCCGAGTGTTGACAAATCTCCGAATTCAAGCCACATTCCTGTTGAAATGTCGCCTGGTGTTGTTTCCGTCCATACGAATTCTTTGCTCACTCCGCCTGGTACGTTGACGACAACGACATTTCCGTTTGTGGGTTCTTTGCTTTCCCCTCCTATTGTGATTGGATGCGTGGTTGATCCGTCATCAAGCGGGGTTGTTGTTATGCCGATATATGTGAGGGCTCCTGATGTCAATGATTCTATCCGTTCCCTTGCCCATGCGTCTTTTATCGTATATGTATTACCTGATGGTAATGTTATCTTGCTAATATATGGTGGTTGTGGCATAATTATTTTTTTTATTTTTAATATTTATATCAGTTCTTGTCTAAAATAAGATTTTCTTCAATGACTTCGGATTCATCGTCAACATGGAGTTTGTTGTTCCACCTGTTTCTTTCCTCTTGGGTTATGTGCCTGACCATATCCCTTATGTGGTCATCCAGTACATCTGCTTCATGCTGTCCGACAAATGCAAGGTCTTGGACATAAGCGTTTCCTGTTCCGACTTTTATTCCTGGATAAAGAAGTCCTGTTTCATCAACATAATAGTCGTCATAGATTATGAGTTGTCCTGGTTTCGGTATATATCCTTTTCTTGAATTCCAGTATTCCCTTGTTCCATGCTCTATGTTCAAGTCAACCCATTCAATGTTTGTTTCGGATTCGTTGACGGCCAGTACTTTCCCGCCGTTTCCAGCAATCACAGGTATCGGATATCTCATTTTTATTTTTCCGAGACCCTTATGCCTTATATTGTTGTTGATTTCAATGCCTTCTCCTGCAATATAAGGTCCGATGAAAACAGGCTGTCCGTTCATGTCGCCTATGAACATTTTCGGCTGTCCGTAATATTTGCTTTTGAACCACACAGGTTCGCCATATGACGTGATATAGTCCATATGTTCGAGAAAATCAATCACAGACATTGAACTTATCTCCCCGTTTCTCAACAAAGTGACTTTTGTTGAATCATCATCCTGATATTTTTGCTGGTTGCTCATAATCCTTTTATTTATAAAAATCAGAGAACACCGCCGTCTATGTGTGTGACTTTCGCGACAATCGTGCTGTTTCCATCCGCATCGAATTCAATCATGGATCCTTGGTCATTCTCCCTTTCTTTGTGTTTCAGCAAAATGGTATCGGTATCGGATTCGTTGTCAGTAAAAACAATGTCAACAGATTTTTCGTCTTTCTGTTTCACATTCAAATCGTAGCTGCTTCCGAGTTTCTCCCAATGGTATGAATACACACCGTTGTTGTTTATTTTCACAGTGATGTATTCGTTGTAAAGGTTGTTTCCTTTTCCAGTAGGGGATTTCACAAGATAAATGACGTTCATGCTGTTCCAGCTTGGATTCGGGAGTTTTTCCACATATTTGTAAACCACACCACCGACAACATATTCGTTGTCGTCTTTCTTTTCTTCATGATGCTCGTGTATGATATATGATTTCTTGACAGCACCTACTGGAACACAATTTATAATCCTCACGGAATCCGGTTCTGTCGGATCATACTCGTTGAATTTGAGCATTATTTCGGCAACAAGGTTTCCGTTTATTGTCGGTATCTTTGAACCGTCATAACAGAGTTTTATGACACCTTTGTTGCGGTATCCCTTTGTGCATGAGAATTCAATCATGTCAAGTTTCGCAACACTTGGGTTGTATTTGCTGTCAAAGGATGATATTGACAATATGGATTCATCTCTTCCAGAAAGGACGTTTATGAGTTTGTTTTTCTGATCGAATTTTGTGTTTTGCGGAAGTCCGTTCAATGTGCAGATACATGTCCCTTCATTGTTCTCGTTCGGTTTGAGTTCAAGGTACAGGTCGCCTGTATAGAAAAACGGGTTGAATGTTATCTGTCCGTGATTTATGCATTCCTCATCCTCTTCTTTTTTTCCGAGAACTATGGCATGATCTTCGTCTGGGCAAATCAAGTTCGGATCGTTGTCTGTCACTTTCACATTGTGGAGTTCAAAATAGAGGTCTTCATTGTCCCAGAAATTGTCTGGAGTGAGTGTGAACAACTTGCCGTAATAGTTTGTCTGCATGCTTTCCACATTGAGTCCGTCGTCTGTTGTCATTACAACGCAGTCGAATTCGTTTCTCAACGCTATGTCTATTTTGTCAATTCTGTCCAAATCCAAAGGGTTTCCTTCGGAATCTACAAGATATATCTCTTGACAGGCATTCACTCCGGCATAAAGGTCAACAAGGCATTTCACGATTGCGCTGTATCCTCCGCATTGTTGCGGGCCGTTGGAACATCCTTTGTCGTTGTATATGTCCGGTTTGACAACAGTTGTCGTGGTTGTCGTGGTTGTTCTTCCGAACGCTGTGGATGTGACTGTTGTGGTTGTTGCCATTATTTGTATAATATACTTGTGTTTTCAATCGGCATATCGCAAAATATGTTGTTATGGTTTTCTTTGGACACCACTTTTATACGTGAATCCGTTATATAGAATTTTGCATCATCGTATTCGTTGATTATATCCATGTCGTCATTATATACAAAAACCCTTTCCGCTATTTGTCTTATGAACATAAATTGTTATATATACCGGATATATTTATAAAAAAACGGAATTGTCTCCTTTGTCTTTTTGGTAGAAATCCGCTACAAGAGTAAATGGGATAATTCCGTTTGTTTTTAGTCTTATAAATATATTAAATATACTATAATATATAAATTTATTATGACACGTATCTTAAAAATTGACGATTTTATCAACGAAAGTCATGGTGCGGCATTATCCGCAAGAACACCAGACAGGTTTGATTCCGACCCATTGGATAAAGACACCAACAATGTGTATGACGCACAAATTGAAAAAAATGAAAAAATTATTGAACAAATAGGGTTGAATGCTATTTCAAAATATACTTGGTTGGATTGCGAAGTTGTTTATGATGATACGGCGTATGAGTATGGTGAAGGTCTTGTGGATTTATTTTTGTACATCAAATACAATTTAGATACCAGTATTCCTTTCTCCGATTTTGGTATTGATATAAGAAAATGCACGCCGGCACAAATAAACTATTTGGAACGTATAAAACAAATAAAAATAGATGGTGATATGTTTGTGTTTAATGCAGAGGAATATGAAGACGAATTTGCTGATTTTGTGATCAAACGCACAATAGACAAAGGGGTTTATACATTTAATCATTGGTCAAACCAAGCCAATATGGGTCCAACGCCTCCTGACCTTACAGACGTGGGAATTGTATGCATGTTTGATGACGATGATAGTCAAGGGTCGGTAAACAAACAAAAAATGACTCAATTGGCGGATCAGGCGGTTAAGTTATGGCTGGAATATTTTAATTCATTGTTCAAAAGAGTTGTTATGTAATACAAAAACGAGAAATAATTAATTTTTTTAAACGCAGCAAATCCGGATTTTATGTCCGGGTTTGCTGCGTTTTATCAAAAATTCAAGTGTGAGTCTTCTGTCACAAACTTGTATTCCATGTTGTGCTGTTCGCAATAGGTTTTGCAAGCTTTCGCCTTTTCCATGTTCTTTATGTATGTCTTTGCCTCTTTCTGGTATTTCTCCATTGTTTTGGCATTTTCAGTTTTCGGTTTTTTCGGGGGTGTCAGGTCTTTTTTCGGTTTTACCTCAACTATTATCTTTCTCACTTTGTCCCCTGTCTTGTATTCAAAATAGAAATCTGGAAAATAGTCATGGTATTTGTTGTCAAGCATGCTGAAATACTGCACTTTGACGCATTCGCTTCCCCATTTTGTCACAGACTGTGATTCGTCAAGGAATTTGCAGACCTTGTATTCCCAGCTTGAACGGTATATTATCGGTCCGCCTCCGCAGTATTTTTCAGGAAACAACGGGGAGTAGTACCCTTGCTTGTATGGGGATTTTTTTGATCTGAATTTGTGCGGTTGCAGTGATTTTATATCCATAATAATATTGTTTTCTTATTTATACAAAAAATGGTCATCAAAAGATGACCATTTTGTTTTACTTATTCTATTTCAATTGCCTTTGTCTTTTTTTCCTTTTCTTTTTTCAGTTTCGGCAGTTTTATTGTAAGCACTCCGTGTTCCGCTTTTGCGGATATGCCTTCTTTCTCCACATCTTCCGGAATTGAATATTTTTGTTCGTAGTTTTCATACGAGAATTCACGGCGTATATACCTGTTTTCTTTCTCATCCTTGCATTCTTTCTTGTTTTCTATGGAAATGCAAAGGTTGTTGTCCCCGTCAACGTTTATCTTGCATGATTCTTTCTTTATGCCGGGAGCGGCCAATTCCATTATGTACGAATCTTCGTTTTCCTTCACATTTATGGCCGGTAATGTCCTGCCTGCATTTTGCTGTATTTCGTTGTTGAAAAAATCATCAAACAATGTTGGTAACCAGTTGTTTCTGAATATTGATGGTAACATGGTAAACTCCTTTCTTTATTATTTAAATATGTTTTTGTGTCATGAAAATATATTGCAAAACACGTGCCAATTGGTGTTTTTGTTTTTTTCGCTGACATTTTGTCCGATTTCGTGTCAATAATGCAAAAAAGGACGTCCTTTTGGACGTCCTTGGAAAATAGTAAAAATAAAAATAAAAAATTATGAAAACAAACTACAAAGGTAGCGTTTAGATAATGTCTTTTATGTGATTGACAGGTTCGTCGTATCTTTCGTTCATAAGCACATTCACGAGTGCGAGATACGGGTCTGTCTCGTTGGAGAGAACCATTTTGCAGATTGCTGCAGAAAAACCGCTGACAAGAATGACACCGTTTTCATTTTGTGTCATCGGGATTGCTTCTGTTCTTGAATTGACGTTCCAGAAAACAAGTTTCGGCATTTTGTAACCGGCGGCGTTCCATCTTTCCGAAATGTTGTTGAACAGTTTCTTTGAACGGTCACCACATGTTGCGAAGTCGAATTCCATGTCCGACACAATGAGGATTGTGTCGGGCAAGTCCTCCTGCTTCATTTGGTTGTGGACGGCTGTATCAAGCACAAGCTGGAACGTCGCTTCAATGTTCGTATTGGAACAATCGTTGTATCTGCTGAGGAATCTCTTTTTTTCGTAGAGTGATACTTCTGGGAGTTCAACCAAATCCGGATATGAACTGAATGTGATGAACTTGTTGTGGAATTCTCCGGAAAGTCTTTCCGCGAAATAAACGCAAAGTGAACTTGCGACATCCAATGCCATTACAGGGGATTTTTGAATGCTGGTACACATGCTTCCGGAACCGTCCCGGACAACAAGGACTCTGCTGTCGTTTGTGATGAAATTCGGAAGTGCCTTCCACATTTCATCCGCTGTGTTGTCATAGGCACTTGCCTTTCTCCAAATGTCATGCGGAAAAGCCGCAGATGCGTTGATTTTCTTTTCGCCTGAAGTGACAGCATTCAGGTATTCACGTCTGCGGATCTCGTCGTATTTCAGGAAAAGTCTGGAATAACGTGTGTTCGCAAGAGAAGGCACTGCCTCGTAATTGATGTCGCCGTACGTTTTTGTGGTGATGTTGTGTTCCACAATGTTCGCTTTCTTTCTGAGTTTGGAAACCGCTTTTCTGTAATATGCGGAATTCATCTTGCATTTATGCACCTTGTTGATCAGAGCGATGAGTTTCTTGGCATCATCTGCTGATTTTTTCCCTGCGTTTACAGAAGGCAGCCATTTTCCAATCAGTGTCACGTTCTCATTCTCAAGGTCTTCCTTGATTTGTTTTGTGATGATTCTGACGGATTCGGACATGACAACATCGCTTGCCGTGTTCAGTGCGATGTAAACAAGGTCGTCCCATCTTCCGTATTCGGGAAGGCATTTGAGGATTTTTGCGGCAGGTTCCGGGTTGTTGTTGGCAAACCAAAGGAACATCTCGCGGAAAGAATCCCTTTCTCCGATGCCTCCTCGAACATCCCGGAGATAGAACATGAATCTGACAAAGAGTTCATGGTTCTCGTCATAGGCGCACTTTGACATCTTTGCGATTTTTGGATAGTTGCATCCTCTCAATGAAGGGATCTTGAACGAGAGATCCAACAGGTTCTTTCCTGTTGACTTGTTCATTTTTGCACCGTTCTCTGAATAGGCGATGTTGCTGTTGTCGTTGCTGATAATCTCTCTTTTTAACTCTTCTAACATGATTTTGTGATTTAAGGTTATTGAATGAATTTTATGATTTAATATAACAAAAAAACTTATGAGTTTTCGCTTTTTTGAAAAAATTATTTTTCAAGAATGTCAAGCATTTTTCTGGCCGATTCAATAAGATATTCCTTTGTTGCATCCGGTTTTTCATATACGATGCTTTTCATATATGAAATAATGTATCCGACATATTTTCCAGAAGGCACTCCGAGTTCCGACATGATTTCGTTTCCGTCAACCGGGAGTTTGTAGTCGAACATGTCGCATTTTCCGCACATATCCTCAATGTCTGCAAAATCAAGAGATCCGTCATATGTCACTCTTATCGTGTCAATGAGGTTTTTGAATGTACCCCTTGTCAAGTTCATTTGAAGTTCCCTTATCATAGGCAAGTCGCATGACACGTCGAAACAATGCATGTAGTTCGCTATGGTGGAAACCTCTTTTGCGGTTTCCGTTGTGAAGCACAAGTCATGCAGTGTTTCGTAAATCATGATTGGGGATACTCCAGGATACATCATTGCAAGTCTTGAACAAAGAGACACCTTGTTTTTTGATGCTTTGTTGAGGTTTTGCACAATATATTCAATTGTCGCAATCGGATCTCCGACAGGGTTTTTGCCTGTGACGGTTTTCCAAAGTCCGCACAGATACACATTGAGCATGCCATAGTCCGGATTGTCCGTTTTCAGTATGTTTGTATATTCCGTTGTTATCCTTTCACGTGATATGATGGACATTCTGTGCGAATTCTTTTTCATGGATTCGAATGTTTTGCATTCAATGTCCCATCCGAATCTTGCGGCAAACCTGATCACACGCAGTATCCTCAAAGGATCGTCGTTGAACACAATGTCAGGATCCGTGTTTGTGGTTCTGATGATATGGTTCTTTATGTCGTTCAATCCTTTTCCTGTCGGATCGACGATTTTGTCAAGGAATATGTCATAGTATAGAGCGTTGATAGTGAGGTCTCTCCTTGTTGCATCTGCGTTGATATCCGCAAAACAGGTTTCCGGGTTTCTTGAATCGGAGTGATATTGCTCTCCCCTTGTGTGTACTGCTTCAAGTTCAATGTCCGGCATGGACTTTATTCTGAACTGACAAGTTCCATATGCGGGATATGTGACAGGTTTGTACAACAAGTGGTCGTATTTGTAAAGGTATTCGGCAAGTCTTATGCCGCCTTCCGGCAAATCAACAACCAAATCAATGTCCTTTATCTCGTTTCCCATTACATAATCACGCACACTCCCCCCAACCGCATAGACATGCCCGTCAAACTCGGTTGCGAAAAGGATTGTCGCAAGCAATGCTGTTATGTCCTCAAATTCTTGTCTTGTCATATCGGATATATTTTGGATATATTTAATATAACAAAAATTTGGTTTTTTGATAAAATAAAAAAGACATGAAATATAGAATCAAACGCATATCCTGACAAACAGCGGATGTTTTTTTCCGTTGTTGCAGTAACCGAAATCTTTGACTTTAAGGAACATGCCGTCATATATCTTTGACGGCATTTTTATTCTCTTCGTTTTTCCGCACAATGTTATGGGGATTGTTTTCGGCATGCTTTTCAGTTTCACACTATATACCAATACAGTTTCCGTGAGGTATCTTTCAAAAGTGAAACCGTCTGGCATTATGAACCTTATTGTGACCGACAGTTTCCCCCTCACTCCGTCTTCGTTTTTCTCCCCACGGTTTTCATAAATGCAGTTTTGCATTGGCAGCATTCCTGCAGGTATGCCGACGTTCACCACTCCGTCTTTCAGGTTTATGTTCCTTGAACAACCGTGCATGCCTTCTTCAAGTGTTATGAACACATCTACAAATGTTGTCTTGTCGTTGGGTTTCGGTTTCGGTTTGTAAACAGGAATCTCAACCCTGTACCCTCCCATTATGAGTTTGTATGCTTCAAGTATTGATGTGTATTGTTTCTCGTCCCCGCCTTTGTCCGGGTGCATTTCGAGCGAAAGTTTCCTGAACTGTTTTTTCACTTCGGGGATGTCGCAGTTGTTCGGAAGGTTCAGTATTTGGTAGGGATTCATTTTCACTTTCTCACATAATGCCAGAATGAATAATCAAGGTAACTGGTTGCAGTGTATTGGTTATCAATGTGATCCAATTTGTGTTTTTCGTATTTTGACTCGTCAAATTCAGGGAAGAATGCGTCTGCCTCGAATTCTTTGTCTATAATGGTAAGGAACAATTCGTCTGCCTTGTCTATGAAAAGTTTATAGACACTTGCCCCTCCGATAATGAACACATCTTCAATGTCTGTCCTTTCAATAAACTTGTTTACATCATGGACAAGTTCAACATCAACTTTGTTCGGACAGTCTATTTCGGTTCCTTCAGGACACAGCACGAAATTCTTTCTGTTTTTCAAAGGTTTGAACGGCAATGAATACCATGTGTTCAACCCCATCAGGACAGCATGTCCTGTTGTTGTTTTCTTGAAATGCTTGAGGTCTTCCGGAATGTTCCACAGAAGTTTGTTGTCTTTGCCGATCGCGTTGTTTTTGGCGATTGCCGCTATCATGTATATTTTCATATTTTTTGTTTTTATATTGAAACTTGCGCTTTTATTGCAGGATAGGGATCATATCCAACAAGTCTGAAATCCTCGTATTTGAAATCAAACAGGTTTTTTATATCTGGATTTATACACATCTCTGGAAGTTTTCTCGGAGTCCTTGACAATTGTTCCTTTACCTGTCCGATGTGGTTCATGTATATGTGCGTGTCACCGAACACATAGATGAGTTCCCCCAATCCGAAACCGCATACCTGTGCCATCATCATGGTCAGAAGAGAGTAGGAGGATATGTTGAAAGGCATTCCCAGGAAAGTGTCAACGCTTCTCTGGTAAACCTGGCACGACAACTTGTTGTTTGCGGTGTAGAACTGGAAAAAGCAGTGGCAAGGAGGCAGTGCGGCTTTCCCGTCCATGACATTTTTGGAAAAGTCCCTTTCCTTTTCGTCAGGAAGAACCGCCGGATTCCAAGCGGTGACAATCATTCTCCTGCTGTCCGGATTTGTTTTCAGTGTGTCAATGACCTCCTGTATCTGGTCAACTCCCTGCCCGTTGAAATTCCTCCATTGGAAACCGTACACAGGTCCGAGATCCCCGTTTTCATCCGCCCATTCATCCCATATTGTCACACCGTTGTCCCTCAGGTATTTTATGTTTGTGTTCCCGGAAAGAAACCACAGGAGTTCGTGTATGATTGATTTCAAATGAACCTTTTTTGTTGTCATTATCGGGAACCCTTCGTTCAGGTCAAACCGCAGTTGTCTGCCGAACACGCTTATTGTTCCTGTTCCTGTACGGTCGCTTTTTTCGGTTCCGTTGTCCATTATGTCACGCAATAAGTTCAAATATTGTTTCATCGTATTTTTTGTTTATGATAAGATTGATTGTGTATTTGTCGTTTTTTGTTTTTACAAACTCAACATGCCCTTTCATTTTTATTGTTTCTGAATGTTCCATATCGGTGTCTTTTTGCGTTTTTGTTCTTATGATAAGTGAAATGAGACCTTCGCGTTTGCATATGTTTCTTGTTTTTATAATGAGGACGTTGCTGCATGTTTTTATGCAAACATCATAATCGATATCCATTACTCGCAATTCGTTTGCATCGTTTGTGAAAATGTTGATACCTGCTATGTCCGGGTATGTTATCACATGTATGTCGCAATTGTCCGCATCAATATCCAATATGCTTGTGTCGCTGAACATCAGAAAAGTTTTTTCGGTTGTTTCTCTTTTTGCTCTGTTTTCGCCTTTTTGCTTGCGGTTTGTTTTGCCGGGGTCTTTTTCCCTGTTTCCCTGTATTCCCTTTCAGGTATCAACGGGTTCATAAGCTCGTCCTTTCTCAAAGAGGAGTCGCTTCCGAACCATATGTCAAGTTTCCTGTCGGATTCGCTTGTGTAGTCATAATAGTAAAGTCTTGGGTTTTTTATGATTTCGGCATATTGCTCGTCTGTCAATGCGGCAAGTCCTTTCTTGTAGTCAATGTCCCATTGTTCCAACTTGTTTTCCTTCTGCCATTTCTCCCATTCGTCATCGTAATAGAAGTTTAATGTTTTTCCGGATTTTTTGTTTTTTGCTATGATTACAGGGGTTTCGCATCTTGCTATGCGGTGTTCCCTGAAAAGTTCAGGCCACCATTTTGCGAATATGTTCACTATCAGGCTTGCGCAGCTTATTCCGTCAACATCGGCATCCGAATATATGTGTATCTCCCCGTATCTCAAGTTGTCCTCAACAAGTTTGCCGTTCTTGTCGTATACGAAAGGGCTTTTCCCGAATTGGAGTCCAAGTGCGCCGACAATGCTTTTTATCTCGGCATTCTGTATCGCTTTTGATTCCGTCACTTCCCTGACATTGAGCGATTTTCCCCTCAACGGAAACGCCCCTTGTGTTTCTGGATTCCTGTATTTTCTGAAACCGGCCATTGGGGAGTCTCCCTCGCACAGCATCAGGGAACATCTCCTCCTGTCTTTCCCTTTGGCATCAACAAGTTTGTTGATTTTCACTTTAGCAAGCATTTTGTTTGCGTTTCTGACTGCTGCGCGTTCATCCGCCTCGTTTTTTCTGTTCACCCAGTCAAGTATGCTTGCCGTTATCTCGGAATTGAATATCGCTTTGAGTGTTTTTTCCGTGACTGTGTGCGTTGTTCCGAAATTCCTTGCATCTGTTATCAGTTTCTCCTTTGTCTGCGAGGAATATGCCGGATTCTGTATGGAACACGAAATGAACACAAACAGATGGTTTCTTATGTCGCCAGGTTTCAAGTCAACCTTGTGTTTCTTTTTTATCCTTTCCCTCAGATAACTTACAACCTGATCCGTTATGTAGTTCACATGAGTTCCTCCGTCTTTTGTTTCTGCGGAATTTACAACAGATATCTGTCTGAATGTGGAAGAAGGCGCGAAACCGACTTCCCAACCTTTACCCTTTTCGTAAATAAGGTCTTCTGCGAAAAGTCTGCAATATGATTCGAATGTCTTGACTTCTGTTCTTTTCCCGTTTATGCTTATTTTGAGATTCGGGTTTGTTGCCGCTGCCGTTATTATGCGTTTCACGAACATATCAATATGACATTGATCCATTTTTTCAATACCGAATCTTTTCAAATCAGGATAAAATGTTATTTCTGTAAATTTTTTTGATGACGGTTTTATTTTTGGTTTGCTTCTTTTTGACATGTTGTTTTCAAATGTCTGTTCAAAACATTTTTTGCCGTCTGCTGTTTTTACAACAAACATTGTTGAAAAAATATTTGTCAGTGTTGATCCAAGTCCGTTTGTTCCAACCCAGTCTCTTTGTTCGTCATCGTTGAAATTGGAACCGGTCCTGAGTCGTGAAAAAATCATTTCACTTACATACATTTTTGTTTCTTTGTGTATGACAACCGGAATTCCTCCGTTGTCGTAAACACTTATGTAGTTCTTTTCCGGGTTTATCTCTATCTTGATTGTATCAAGTTTCTTGTTTCTTTTGGATTCGTCTATGGAGTTGCTGAAAATCTCGTCAAATATCTTTAGCAACGCAGGAACATATTTTATCTCTTTTTCAACAAACTTGTTTTCGTCTTTGTCATATACCCATTCCTTTGTCGGTTCGCACAGCACGGTCGAACCGACATAAGTGCCTGGTCTCAAAAGCACATGTTCAACTTCTGAAAGCGACTTGTATTTTTCCTCTATTGATTTCTCTTTCATTTAATGTTTTCCCTTTCGGTTATTATTTTCCCGAACCATCCATCTTCCGCAATGTATGGCACAACCACATTTGTGTGGGAATCTTCGGAATCCATGTTCACACAGTCCCACAACGGATTTTTTATGAACACAAGGCACTGCCATCTGTACTGCTCGCCCGAATAGATGATGAACTTTTCCACAGGCAGTTCGCCTTGTATGCACATTTGACTTGACTCAATTTCCGAAAGGATTTTGTCAAATTCTTCCATTTTGCCCCATCTCTGACATGTGATGTTTTCGGTTTCCTTGTATGTGACATAGAAACCGTAAACCTTGTTGCCGTAACTTTCGTATTCTTTGATGGATTTCTTTATGTGTTCGGATTTCATAGAATATATTTATTTCTATAAAAAATAATAAAAACTCAAAGGAGTTTTATTCCTCCGACATTGAATTCCATCAAACCGCTGTAATCGGATAACGGGTTTATGAGGTTTTTGAGAGAGTTGTAGCAGTTTTCCATGGAGGTTCCGTTGCGCAGCATTCCGTTTATTGTCTGGAGAACTGTCGTGTTTTCCGAGTTTATCTCGTTTTGCGTGGTGGACACTCCATAGTCAACCGCTTCGTTTATGTTTGATATGAACATGGATGTGAACAGACCGTGCAGACCGACTCTTTCGGCAAATTCCGCCCCGTAGCACATCACTCCGATGACGTTCTTCGCCTGTATGAGATCGGCATTGCTTTGGTGTATCATGTATGTCCCGTAACTTTTCGGGGCAAGCAATCCGTAGGATGTGCCGTGTCCGCAGAAAAGAAGGGTGTCCTTTTCGGCCGCAATGGCCGAATCAATGCTTTTCTCAACAACATTGTTGAAATATTTCACATGCACAACATTCACGTTGTCAATACCAGACCAAAGGATTTCAAGCATCTTTGTGTCTTCGTCTTTCCAGTCAGCCCAAATTATAGTCATATTTTCTATTGTTTATAATTTAATATAACAAAAAAATCGTTATAAATATATATGATATATATTCGCATATAAAAATGAGAACATTCAACACCACATACAGACTTATAACGGAATCAAAAAAGTCGGACAACGTGAAACTCCTTTATCTGAGTTCCATTACAAATTCAACATTCTGCAAAATGTTGAAGTCAAAATGTGCGGAAACCGGGATAAAGTTTCTTTATGCCGATCCTGAAACCGCTGTCATTTCGCGCAAAGACGACAAGCACTATGTCGTTACGGACGGCGACAATTCGTTCGACATAAATCCGAACAACACGATTGTCCTTCCCAGACTTACAATATTGAAGAATTCAAGGACAAAGAATTTCCTCAAAGAGTTTGAGAACAGAGGTTTCTTCGTGATAAACAACCTTGAATCCTATGAGAACTGCGAGAACAAGTACACGACATACAAAGTCCTTTCCGCAGAAAACATACCTACGCCGAAAACAACGGTCATGACCGCAGACGACATGGACAGACTTCAGAAGAAAGTCAACGTGATAGGAAACACATTCCCGATTGTCTGCAAACTCCTTGACGGAAAGAAAGGCATAGGAGTGTTCATCATAGATTCTTACATGAGTCTGAAATCAACACTTGAAACAATATTCAAACTTGTTCCGAATGCGGAGATACTCATGCAGAACAAGATTGAATCCGACTACGATCTTCGTATCCATGTGTTCAACAAGTCTTATGCAAGGCAGTCAAACAACAAGGACAACTTTGAGATAATCGGTGTCATGAGACGCAACAAGATTGATGGTGATTTCAGGACAAACTTCAGTCTCGGAGGAACGATTGAGTCTTTTGAACTGACGGAAGACCAGAAGAAACTTGCCATAGACACGGCATGCGCGGTCAAATGCAAATGGTGCGGCGTTGACATGATTGTTGACAAGAACACAGGGGACAATTACATTATTGAGGTCAATGCATCTCCCGGCGTGAAAGGCATAACATCTGTTTCAGAGGTTCCGCCTATCGACTATATTTTTGAGTTCCTCAAAAAGTTCAAATACATCAACAACGATGCGACTGTCATAGGATACAAGGAATCTGCCACACTTCTTTTCGGAGATTTGAAATATGACACAAATGTTTCATTTGACCTGAATAACGACATAAATGTCATTGAAACGAAAAGTCTCAACTACAACGAGAATTCAAACCATGTGTCGTTTGTTCTCGGAAACAACACAATAACCAAACCTGTAATCGGAACCCTTATTGAATCCGACAATGTTACAAGAAGCTACCTTATCCAGTTAAACATTGAATTCAACGACAACACATACAAGAACGTCATATTCAAAGTCAAAACGGTTGATTCCGATGAACAGCACATTGTTCTCTCAAACTCGTTTTTGGGACAACTCGGAAACAGGGTTTCAATAGATCCGAACACAGCATATCTCGTTACTGATCCGATAGAATAAAAAAATAACATGAAGATACTGGATTTTGTTGGTTTTTTGTCCGAGAGAATGAAAGTCATGCCCATCACAAACGATGAGTTTGACAAAGTGTCTTTGGATTCCGACACGTCCGATATAGCGACAAACTGGAAAAAGGATGACATTGTGTATAGGTATGAGGGAAACACTCCAGTATTTTACAAGATAATACAAAAACTCCGCAACGAAATTGTTCTTATAAGACTTAGAAATGTACTTGTTTCAGGATATTATAACAGTTACGGAGGTTATAGTGTGAAACCAGGAGAAAGAGATGAGTATTTCAGTAATTTATGGCTTCGTGTCATGGACAACAAGGTACATTTGAGAGGGGATGTTCTACGTCTTTGGGACGGCAAACCGTTGGAGGGATTACCGAAAGATTGAAATAAAACAACAAATATGAATATACTTAAAATTGAAGATTTTATAAACGAAGGCGCAGGTGCCGGATATACAGTCAAGTTTGAAGGAATTGAAATAGACTGGGATACCGTGAAACCTACAGGAAACAAATATACGGAAAACAACTCCGTGTATATTGAATACACCGCTGACATAAAAAGTTGCATTCTTGACAAGTGGTCGGCCGCAGGATATTATGACGGCGTCACATCTGACGGAATTGAATATAATGGCGATATCGTAATGGATTACGGGGATGAGGACAAACGGGTGAAATCCGGTAAAATCACATGCCTGATAGACATGGCGGACGTTGCCGAATACAAAAGGAATTCCATACCTGTCAACAATGCGGATGTTATCCGGAATTTGTGCAAGGATTATTATGAGTCAACAATAAATGTTGAATACATGCACGGGGCCGGATGGGTTCACTCCGATATGAAAAACCCGATAACAATAGGGGATTTTGATACAAAAAGGTTAAGAATAAATGACTGCCTTGACATAACCCCGGAACTGATGGATTCCTATGGTAACTATTATTCATATGTCAAGAATATCACATTGGATGCGGACAATATTGTCAAAGACATAAACTGGTATTTCGCAAATTGCGACAAATTTGATGAAATGTTTGGAGATTGATAATTAAATATATATTATGAAGACCATACACAAGGCATATAAGTTCAGGATTGAACCGAATGAAGAGCAGAAAGTCCTGCTTGCAAAACATTTCGGTTGTGTTCGCTTTGTGTATAACCATTTCCTTTCCGAACGAAAGGAACAATATGACTTAAATCATAAGTCAGACAACTATTACGCACAAGCAAAGAAGTTGACAGAATTGAAAAAAGATGGAGAACATTATTGGTTGAATGAAATAAACAGCCAAACTCTTCAACACGCATTGAGGCATCTTGAAACCGCTTATGTTAACTTCTTCGGGAAGCGTGCAAAGTTTCCGAATTTCAAGTCGAAGAAAGCGAAAAACAGTTTTCACGTTCCACAATTTGTTGAATTGAAAAACGACAAGTTATGTTTTCCGAAGTTCAAGGAAGGTATTAAAGTCAGGTTGCACAGGAAAGTCGCAGGAATAATTAAGTCTGCAACAATATCCCTTACACCAACAGGGAAATACTTTGTTTCCGTCCTGACGGAAGTCAAATACGAACCTATGGTTGGAACGCACAAATGCGTTGGCATTGATTTGGGTTTGAAGGATTTTGTGATAACATCAGATGGCAAAGGTATAAGAATAACAAATATACAAAGAAATATCAAAAAAAGTTAGCAAAGGCGCAAAAGCATCTTTCGAGAAAGAAATACGGCAGCGGAGAGTACGAAAAACAAAGACTCAAGGTCGCTAAAATCCACGAAAAGATTGCAAACTGCCGCAATGACAACTTGCATAAAGTCTCTGTTGATTTGATTAGAAGATATGATTTGATTTGCATTGAGGATTTGAATGTCAAGGGAATGGTCAAGAACCATAAACTTGCAAGGCATATCCAAGACGCAAGTTGGGGGACATTTCTGAACTATCTGCAATATAAAGCGGATTGGAATGACAAGCAAATCGTCAAGATTGACAGGTTCTACCCATCAAGTCAGACGTGTTCTAAATGTGGTAATGTATATAGTAAAGTAAAGGATTTGTCAATAAGAGATTGGGTTTGCCCAATGTGCGGAGAGGTTCACGACAGGGACATAAACGCAGCAAAGAATATCCTTAAAGAAGGGTTGAGAAATATATCGTCAGGGACTGGCGATTACACTGCTGGAGACGACATAAGACCTTCTATGGAAGGCGGTTGTCAGTGAAGGCAGAATCCGCTATGTCTTTAGCATATCGGTAGTTCACATACCATTCGTTTGTTTCAACAACGCTGTCTTGGTAATCGTTTGTGAAATAACAGGTTCCACCACTGCGCCATAAAGATTCGTAATTCGGATTGTTCTCATCCTCGTCTGTCCGTATCCATTTCTTTTTGCTTTCATCATAATGGTGATTCATGGGGTCGTGACCGAATTTGTATTGTTTTCCGTCAATCTCCAATGTCAGTACACCGCTGCACAGGTTTGGATATTCGCCTGTGTATGAAACAAACTTGACTCTGTTTTCTTTTTTGTTCAGTAGCATAGTTTTTCTTTTTAATTTCTGTTTTAATATAACAAAAAAGGTTCAGTAAAACTAAAACTGAACCTTTTTATATAAAAATTTTATTTTTAAATTACATGTTGGACTTTTTTGAATTTATGGCAATATACAAGCAATATGTGTATTCTTCTTCCTCCTCTTCAGATTCTTCTACATTTTTTGTTGGATAATCCCAAGCATGAATGACTAAAATATCAAGATTGTTATTCTCTCCCTTTGCGTCAAAACGATAAAAACGTGCCATATTTCCAAAATACTCTTTGTTAAGTTTTATTTCATTGTATTGTTTTATTGGAATTAGACTCAGCATATCATCAACATCATCCTCGGTTTGACCAATTTCAGACCCATAGCAAACCCATTTTGCATTTTTAAAATCTTGAATCATTTTTTCGTTAAATTCCTTATCAAAAGTATTGTTAAATTCTTTAACAACATCTTCATATTTTAAAGATTTTAAATTTTTAATTTTTTCAAGAAAAATTTCAATATCACTTTTTTCAACTTTTACGTTTTCTTTTGGTTTGTTTTCTTTTTTCTTAAAAAGAAAAAACTCGTTAATTTTCATTATATGCGGCATAGTTTCTATTTTATATTTTTTATTCATATTATTTATATGACATTAAATTATAAATAATATAAGATATAAATTCAAATATGAGTTATTACGTTGATTGCGAAGATACCGAATCGCAGGAATGTCTTGCCGAATTCACAGACAGGATAAACAAGCAGATGACACTCAACTGCCAGATACCTTTCTCCCTTCCGACTGCCGCCATTGCACAGATAGTCGGTGAGGCGAAAAAATATTTCTACAACAACTATGACGATGCTGTTGAGGAGATATTCCTTTCGTGTCCTTGGGAAGTTTTTCAGGATCCAAAATTCAGGTTCGGTCTTACAAACAAAGACGGCATGGACAAGAACAAGATAAAGAAATCCGAAACAATGAAAGAACGTGGAGTGCTTGTCATGCCAGACAATGTTTTTTCTGTATTGAGGGTGTATCAGATAGGTAAATTCTCAGGAGAGGCCGGTTGGGGAAGTTCAACAAGACTTGACGGTGGAAACCTTGATTTCGGGGTTCAGAGGATGTTTGCTTCAAGTATGTACAACGACAGGTTGCCGCAGGCCGCAGACAACCTTGTGTACTGGACATGCAACTGGTATTTTTTTGACGAAGCTCGGCAGTTGCTTCAGGAAATGCATTCTTTCAACTATAACCGTTTGACAAAAAAACTGAGGTTTACAGGAGAACTTCCGACACACACATGTGTGTTCCAGACACTATGCACAGTTCCGGATTGTGCGTTGTTTGATGACGATCTATTTTTTAAATATTGCGTCGGATACTGCATGAAACACATGGCAAGGATTTTGGGAATGTTCCAGTATAATCTGCCAGGCAACGTGTCGATAAACTACGACATGTACACGCAATGGGGGGATACTGAGATACAAGAAGTGAAGGAAGAACTAACACAGATGAGACATTCTGTTGCATATTTCTACACGACATAAATGTTACAAGGCAAATGGATGATTCTCTTATAAATATATAAAATGTATCGGACAAATATACAAAAGTTATGAATATAATCAAAACATTCGAAGGTTTCACAGCGCAAAACACAAACCCGGATTTATATGAAAAGTTAATGCGTAACGTTCTCCTCAAATGCATGGGACGTACAAGAGTCAACGAAAACGGCGACATACACATTGATGTGTACGATAGTGTCATGATAACAGGCATTGAGTTGGATGAGGACTTCATCATCAAATCAACAGACGGGAACAACTACAGGTTATCTTACATTGAAATGGATTTCAACTACACAAGAAGTCCGCAAATATCCCTCCTTGTTGATTTGGATTCCGATGAATACCCGGCTGGCGAATATGAGCATGACGGAGAAATCCCTATTGGAAAAGTCGCAAATCTTGAAGAACTTGTTGACTATTTGGAATCTTAAAAAACATTACACAACAAAATGCAAAAGGTCTGCAGTTATGCGGATCTTTTTTTTGTTATCCGGTAACTTTTGCACTTATAAATATTAAAAATATATACCACAATCATGATAAAAAGTTACAGCGAATTCATAAACGAAGAGTTCAGTCAAAGCGACAAGGCTTTGATAAAGACTTTGATGGCGGATACATTATACAACATTGACGAACACGGATATGTTCCCGAATTTTGTGAAACCAATCAGGATGGCGACACTTTCTACATCAGGATTTCCGCAAAGAAAGATGTCATTCTGAACGAATGCGAAAAGGATGTGACCGTAATGGTTCTGCCTTCCAACTACAAACCGAATGCCCTTATGAGTCTTGAGTCTGGTTCCTATTCAAAGGAAACGACACTTAACAAATTTGAAGTCATCAAGGATGAGGGAGCATCCCAGATGTTCAGAAACCTCTATGACGATGTGTGCAAAGAATACGGCAAACTGAACATGATAATCATAACACTTGTATATTAAAATAAAAACGAATATGGAAGATTACAAAAATATCATAGAATCAAATCTTGACAGGTTCATGCCAAAAATGAACATTGCCTTGTTTGAAACCGAACAATATGTTGACAAAGCTCCGAAAGTGAACGGGTATTTCAAGTTTATTTCGATAAAGTACATGAAGCGTGTTGCCGACATAAAGAAAATGTGCATTGAATATATCAACACCTATGTTGACGGCGCATTGAACCTTGCCAAAAACATGGACGATGTGAAACTCAAAGAGGCACAGGACAGTTTGAGCAACGACAATTCGGAAAGTCTTGCCAAGAGTCTTGATTTTAAGAAAGCTGGTGCAAGCACGGACAATCAGGAAAAAGAGGCGGAAACCAAATCAGGAGTTTTGTTTTTGACAGGTGACAAGGCATTGTCCGATAAACTTAAAGCGATTGTCGGTAAGATAAAGGTGCGCTCATCCAAATCAGACGCCCTTACGGAATGGTCGGATCTCATGTTGCTTCAGTCAAAGATACAGGCGAACGACATTATATACGAAAAGACTGCCGAAATGCTCAAAGAAGGAAAAGATGAGCAAATGAAGAAGTTTGAGGAGTCCAAGAAAAAGACGGAAGCCGAATTGAAAAAAGTGGAGAATGTCCACAAAGAATACCAGAAGAAACTTGATGAACTTCTCAATAAATACGGCGAAGTGGAACAATGGTTCAAGAACATGAAGAATGTGAAACTTGCCGATTTGATAAAGGATGTCACTTCTGTGAAACCTGAAGATTTTTCAAAAAGTCCTGTGACTGATGATGGAAAACCAAGCGAGGACGGAACTTTGAACAAGGCAAGAAACGATTTCTATAATGCAAACGGTTTCACGCAAACCTACGAATCAAATCTTGAAAAGGTTAGCGAGTTCAAAAAAGAGAATTCGGAACAGGTCAACGATTTGAGTGAACCTGAATGGAATTACATCATTGCCTGTTCCAATATTGAAGCAATGGATAAAGACGGAAAGTTCACGGCATCACCGATAGACATAGTGTTCGCAATGGCAAACACTCCGGAAGCATATGAACTTCTGAAAAAAGCAGGACATGACAAAATTGTTGACGGTATTGACTTGAATCTTTACAAGATAAAGGATTTTGACGAAAACAAGATGAAAAAAGCGAGGGAAATGTTTTTGACGGACAAGAATTTCAACGAAAGACTTGTTATGTATTTCTCAAGGATATTCTCAAAAGATTCGTCAAAACTCAAAGAAGTGAAGGAAAGCAGAAAAAGGCAAATCATGAGATCCTCCCAATTCATTACAGAGGAAATGATAGCGAACACAATCAACCTGCAGTATGCCGAGATTGCTATGATGGATGTTCTCAGTGATTGCGATGGCGGTTGCCTTTATGTTGGAAACATTCCGGAACTTGACGGAATTGACTACATTATGCTTGACGGTGACGGAGGTTACGGTTTCTTTGTGGAACGCGGGAACATGAATGCCGCTTTGAAAAACGGAAATCCGATAAACCCGTATCCTGTTGACATTTACGACAGCGAAAAACTTGAATTGCTCAATATTGTTTTAGATAAAGTTTCTGAGGACATATTCTCTAAACTCAAATAAAAAATTTTTATTTATTTACAACCGAAATGCCGGATTCCAACATATCCGGCATTTTTTAAAACAACACGATAATGGATAAAAAACCAGTGACTCTTTTATTGAAAAAACCTTTAAGTCTGATGACTTCCACAGAAAGATTCCACAATGTCACAAGACTTACACTTCATACATGGTATGATATAGACAAGGACAATGACGGAAACTGTATAATTGCGGTTCCTCTTGTTGGCGGAGAAATATTTGTATGGGTAGCAATTGAGGGAAACTATTCTGATATAGAAAAGGAAATGACGGAAAAGTTCGGACCGAAACCGGCTGCGGAAATACTCAATTCAACTTTCTATAAATAATATATGAAAAAAATATTCAGATTCATAAGGTCTTTGTTCAGATATACATTCTACGGACATTTCAAGAATGTTGATTTCGGACAATATGTTTCAAGACTTGAAGTGTGTTCCAAATGCGAAAATTTAAAAGAAAACTGGACTTGTGGAGTATGTGGATGCTATCTGACAAAGAAAGCGAAATGGGCGACAGAATGCTGTCCTGAAAACAAATGGTTGGAAAATGTCGATTGATGCCTATATAGCAAGGGATTCCGATGGCAGTCTGTTCCTTCATTTCAATGAACCTGTCATTGATAATGTTGGAGGAAAGCATTGGCAGTCTTTGCCGTACAAGTCAATGATAAACCTTGACAACACTCCTTTGAACGAAATGTATTGCGACCTTAAATTTGAGGATGAACCTGTCAAAATAAAGATAAAGGGATAAATAAAAAAAATCCGCTATTGTTTGGCGGATTTTTTCTTTTTTATCAAGTCTGTTATCCATTTGACAGACAGACCGACAACGGACAATATCCCAATGACGACTATGACAATCGCCCATGCCCCTATACCGAAGCATATCATGTATGTTACCACGGCTATAATTGCTATTAGCAAAAGAAATATGAGTATCAGTGTTATCATATCCTATTCACATTTGTCGCAGAACACATTGTCGTCATAGTGGTTTTCTATTGCATTCATATAGAACCTTATCGTATCAACATTCACAAGTTTGTAATTGTTGGCATCAATTCCGACATTGAATCCGTTTCTTTTCACTTTTCCTTTTTCGTGTATGTGTCCGTATAGATAGAAATCATTGGATATGCCACTCAAAGGTTCATGAACGCATGCGATATACCTGTTGTTTATGTCAACAGACATGGTATCGCAAACCTCAACTCTTTCATCGTCAATATTGAAATCTTCAATCTCCCTTTCATAGTTGCCTTTCAGAAGCAACATTTTTCCGAAATTCAGTTTCTTTATCATTCCAATGTTTCCGAAATCGCCGAGATGCATAACAATGTCGTTGGAAGTGACGCATTTGTTCCAGTTGGAAATGAATGTCATGTCCATGTCAACAACATTCAGGAAAGGTCTTCTTGAAAATTCCAAATGTCTGTCTGACGAAAAATGCGTGTCGGATGTGAAGAAGAGTTGCTGCGGTCTGCTGAACCTTGAAACAACCTCTTTTGCGACATCTTCCATTGTGCTGAAACATTTTATGCCTTTTGTCTCGCACACCCATTTTATGTATTCGCATTTCTCGCTTCCGTCAGGTATTCCGACAACAATAGACTGCGGATTCCTGTCGCTCCATATACCGAATTCTATGTTTGTTGTAAATGCCGGATGCTCGTCGTTGCGGTCTATCCAGAATACAATGCATGATGCTGTGTTCATTCCGGCGGTTTCCCACCAGCATTGTTTTGAGTGATAATCTGGGTCGTTTGTGTCGTAATCGGGGTTTGTCGGGTTTATGACATCTCCGTCAAACCCTTGTTTTTCGAGTATGCTGCACATTTCGGAACGCCAGTCATTCCAATTCTGGTTTGGTCTTGGACATGGACCTGCTAAAAATACAGCGTCCTTGACAAAATCTATGCTATTCAACGGTTTGTGTATCTTCATCTTCTTTTGTTGTTTCTTCTGTTTTTTCTTCGGTTTCATCGGACTCCTCTGTTTCCACTTCAAGTTTGTTTCCGAAAAAATGAAAATCATCAAGTGTGTAGATTTTCATGCTTATTGCATAACCTAACATGATTACAAAAACAAAAACCATGCACATTGCAAATCCGAGCAGTTGGTTGTCTGCAGCAAAATGCCCGCAAACATATCCGCAAACAGCAGACAATAAGAAAAATAATAAAGTTTTGATTTTTTCTTTCATTTTATTTGGTTTTAAAATTGTTATGATTATTGAGAATGATAAAACAAATTTTATTTGTGTATTTCTATGTATTGGTATCCATATAATCTGTCAGTGTTCCAGTCGTAAAGTTCATGGATAGGAAGTCTGTTTTTGAACATCATTTCGTGTTTTTTGATTTCCTTATGATCGTAACCTTTCATGATTTCTTTTTTTACTGCGAACGGTTCATTAAGAATTCCTGTTTCAACAAACTCCTCAATGGAGTTTTTGCTTGTTGCCATGAAACATTTGTTGTCTTTTGCAAACACTATTGGGAAGAATACAATATCTTTAACGATGTCGTATTTGTAGCACACAGTATATCCGTCATTGCCGTTTATTCTGACGCCCTTGTTATATGCGACACTTGTCCCATCATCAAGGCCAAGTGAGTTTTCACGCATTGGGTTGTTTGACACCGTCCATCCGATTGTTTTCTTAAAATCATCTATCTGTATAGTGTCGTTGTGATGTAATTCATCAATTTTCTTTATGTGTACCATATAAAATTACTTGTTGTATTGTTCGGTTTCTTTCATCTTGTCGTTCACCGTATAGAAAAATCTAATAACAGAATGTTCCATTAAAAATCAGTTTTTCTTTCTTGTTTCAACCTGCCACTACTTTTTAGGTCTGTTGCCAGACGGTCATCCATAGTTGGGCAGTCCGCAAGCGTAAATTCGGTGCTACGGGCACCTATTAAGTTTGAAATTCCGTTTATTCTTAATCCTTCATTCAAGATGTTGATTGCAGCGTTTATGTCCCTTTCAAGATGCTCACCGCAAATAGGGCAGACCCATTCACGGTCACTTAAAGTCAAGTCTTTCTTCACATATCCGCACTTGTGGCATGTCTTGCTGCTCGGATAAAATCTGTCAACCAACACAACTTGCTTGCCATTGACACTTGCCTTGTCAAGCAAAATCTGCTTGAACTTGTAGAAACCAACTTCTTGGATTACCTTTGCAAGTTTGTGGTTCTTCAGCATTCCC
>JAEEGL015085900.1_pt1 | contig 30311 bp, 30 predicted proteins | sample 9134231 | NCBI WGS metagenome assembly JAEEGL01 (sample SAMN16246548, study PRJNA631951) | gut metagenome | biome: gut microbiome; feature: rumen; material: fiber-attached | host: Bos | place: Iran: Karaj | collected 2018-10 | reverse complement strand
GTTCGACGACCAGAAACAGGCCTATTTCAACCGAGTTCACGCAATGAACCTCCGCAATCCGTTGATGATTGGCTTTGGCATCTCGAACAAACAAACGCTGGTATCGGCACAGGCAAACGCCAACGGGGCTATCATCGGCTCCAAGTTCGTGCAACTGCTCGACGAAGCAAATGGCGATGCGGAAAAGGCGGTGAAGAATTTGTTTGAGTGCTTGGGGAAATGAGATTTTAATGCACAATTCACAATGCATAATGCACAATGGTGAGATGCCTCACTCCGTTCGGCATGACGGGGCTTAGATGGGTTAAAAAGAAAGGGAAAAATTGCGGAGCAATTTTTCCCTTTCTTTTTCTCTTTCTGCCCCAAATGCACGTCTTTTCGAGCAAAGCGAGAAATCTCTTCAATCCCACTAAAGAATTCAATTTTAATTCTCAATTATTATAAATAGTCTTTTGTGTGCAGAACGAAAAATATCGTATCTTTACCAAGATTGAATTGACACGATATGAAATATGTAAAAATTGCGGTTGGAATGCTGTGCGTGATGGCAGTGGGACTATATGCGTATAGCGAGATTGCTGAAAATGAGATTGCAAAGGTAGAATCTGCGGTGCAAAAAACAGAACAAACAACAATACCGTTGAAAGTCGGGGCGGAGCGGATGGAAGTATATTTGCCACTGTTGCAGGGGAAAAATGTGGGTGTAGTCGGTAATCAGACATCGGTTGTAAAGCAGACGCATCTTGTCGACACACTTATCAAACGAGGTGTTTCGGTAAAGAAAATCTTTACTCCCGAACATGGTTTTCGTGGTACTGCCGATGCAGGTGCGAGTGTGAACAACGGTGTTGACGAAGTGACAGGCCTGCCATTGATTTCGTTGTACGGAAAACATAAAAAGCCCACTCCCGACGATTTTCAGGGAATTGATGTGATTGTGTTCGATATTCAAGACGTAGGAGCTCGTTTCTACACTTATATTTCCACAATGCACTACGTGATGGAAGCCTGCGCGGAAAACAACGTTCCCTGTATCGTTCTCGACCGTCCGAATCCTAACGGATTCTATGTCGATGGACCAGTGTTAAAACTTGCTAATCAGTCATTTGTGGGAATGCACCCCGTCCCAATCGTACATGGAATGACAATTGGCGAATATGCCCAAATGATAAATGGAGAAAAATGGCTTGCCAACGACGTGAAATGTGATTTGAAAGTTATTCCATGCGAGGGTTACGACCATACGGTGAAGTATAAAATTCCTATTCCGCCGTCACCGAATTTGCCGAATATGCAGGCAATTTATTTATATCCTACGCTATGTCTGTTCGAAGGTACGGTTATGAGTGTCGGCCGCGGTACGGATTTCCCTTTCCAAGTAGTCGGACATCCGCAATATAAAGATTCAACTTTTTTCTTTAGGCCCGAAAGTAGGACGGGGGCGTCAAGTCCATTGTATGAAAATAAAAAATGCTACGGGAAAGATTTTCGCACGTATGATGTTTCGAAAATACACTCGCTCGACATTTCAATTTGGAAGGAAATGTATAAGAAATATGGCGGCAACGAATTGTTTTTCAACCGTTTTTTTATAAAACTTGCTGGTACTCCCGATTTGCAACGCTCAATAGAATTGGGGCTGTCCGAAGAAAAAATTAGAGAAAGTTGGAAACAAGATTTGGATTTATTTCGGCAAATTCGTCAAAAATATCTGCTTTATAAAGACTTCTAATTACACGGAATATCGTATATTTGTAAATGTTTTTTACGTGGGGTTATGATTGAGGATTTAAAGTGTAAGGAAAAGAAGATTGCCGTTGTGGGATTGGGCTACGTCGGTTTACCTTTGGCATTGGAATTTTCAAGAAAATATTCGGTTATCGGTTTTGACATCAATGAGGCTCGTGTTGAATTGATGAAAAAACATATTGATCCAAGTAACGAATTGCCGACGGAGGCATTTGACGGATGCGATATTCAATTTACTTCGAAAGAAGAAGATTTGAAACAGGCTCAGTTTTTCGTTGTTTCCGTTCCGACGCCGATAGACAGTCATAACATTCCTGATTTAAAACCGCTTTTGTCTGCAACGGAATCTGTCGGGAAAGCCTTGAAGAAAGGCGATTACGTTGTATATGAATCAACCGTATATCCTGGTGCGACCGAAGAAGATTGTCAGCCGATTTTGGAAAATCTTTCGGGATTGAAAATGGGAGTTGACTTTAAACTCGGTTATTCTCCGGAACGAATCAATCCGGGTGACAAGGTAAATACGCTCACCAACGTTTTGAAGATTGTTTCTGGCTGTGATGCCGAAGCATTGGACACAATAGCTCAAGTCTATGGTTCTATTTTGAAAAAAGGCGTATATCGTGCAAGTAGCATAAAAGTTGCCGAGGCAGCAAAAATCATTGAGAATACCCAACGTGACATCAATATTGCTTTGATGAACGAGTTGTCGATGTTGTTCAAGAAAATGGGCATCAGTACGAACGAAGTTGTAGAGGCTGCATCGACAAAATGGAATTTTTATAAAGTTACGCCGGGGTTGGTCGGCGGACACTGCATTGGCGTAGACCCGTATTATCTTACATATAAGGCAAGTTTGTTGAAGCATCATGCCGAATTGATAAGTGCTGGTAGAAAAATCAACGATGACATGCCGCATTACGTGGCAAATCAAATCATTAAAAATATCAACGCTGTAGGCAAGGTTCTAAAAGAATCCCGCGTGTTGGTAATGGGGGCGACGTTCAAGGAAAACGTGAGCGATATCCGTAATTCGAAAATTTTCGACGTCGTTTCTGATTTGGTTTCATTTGGCATTGAAGTGACGGTGATTGACCCGTATGCTTCGGCAGAGGAAGTCCTTCGTCATTATAATCATCCTTTAAGCTCGGAACCGACAGGTACATACGATGTGATTGTGCTTGCGACAAAACACGACGATTATGTGAAGTGGACCGAGGCTGATTATAGAAAATGGGCTCGTGAGCCGTTTATTTTCTTTGACATAAAAGGAGTTTATAAGAATAATTTTAAAGATTGTAAATATTTTAGTTTGTAATATATGGCAAAGCAACCGTCGTCAACACAGTTACTGAAAGCTATAGTGGAGGGAATGCAGGAGAAGAAAGCCAAGAATGTGGTTTCTCTTGATTTTAAAAAGATTGACAATGCCATTTGTCGTTTTTTCGTCATTTGCGAAGGTGAATCTTCAACGCAGGTTGATGCAATAGCAGATTCGGTACGTGATTTTGCCCGTAAAAAGACAGGTGCGTCGGTGTGGGGAAGTGCAGGATACGAAAATGCCGAGTGGATTTTTTTAGACTACGGCGACGTGATTGTGCATATTTTTCAGCCGCAAATCCGCCAGTATTACCAATTAGAAGAATTATGGGCTGATTGTCCTAAAAAAGTGTACCCTAACGTAGAATAAAAAGTATGGCAGCAGAAGAGAATAAGAACGCAACTAATCAGGAAAAGGATAAGAAAAAGAACGAATTCGGCGGTCCTGATTTTATGAATTTTAAGAATCCGAAGAAGAAAGATCCTGATGGTGGAAATTTTTGGATTTATATAGTGGTTTTTGCCGCTTTGGCACTATTTTCATTTATTGATTTTGGAAAGGCTTCGGATAAAATCACGTCGACGGAATTCGAAACACGTCTTCGTAACGGCGAGATAGGGAAAGTCGTTGTCGTTAACAAAGAGTATGTTGAAATTTATCTGAATTCGAGCAATACGGGACATGGCTATAAGTCGCCCGATTACACGATGACGATTGGTTCGGTCGATAGTTTTGAAAAGAAACTCGAAAATTACAATGTCGATATAGAATATCAGACTCATCATAATTATGTCGGTGAAATCATTGGCTGGCTGTTGCCGATTGTGCTTATGGTTGTGATTGGGATGTATTTTATGAGAAAAATGGGCGGAGGCGGCTCGGGTAGCGGCGGAGGTCCGGGTGGAATATTCAATATAGGCAAGTCGCGCGCAAAACTGTTCGAACAGGGCGGAAAAGTGCAGACGACATTCAAAGATGTGGCAGGATTGGAAGAGGCTAAAGTTGAAATACGTGAAATTGTAGATTTCTTGAAAAATCCGAAAAAATATACAGAACTCGGTGGAAAAATTCCTAAAGGAGCTTTGCTCGTAGGTCCTCCGGGAACGGGTAAGACGTTGTTGGCGAAAGCTGTCGCAGGCGAAGCGGGTGTGCCGTTCTTCTCGTTGGCAGGTTCCGATTTCGTTGAAATGTTCGTCGGCGTGGGCGCGGCACGAGTACGAGATTTGTTTAGAGAAGCAAAGTCAAAGGCTCCGTGTATCATTTTTATTGACGAAATTGATGCCATAGGTCGTGCTCGTGGTAAAAATGGATTCAATACAAACGACGAACGAGAAAGTACATTGAATCAATTACTTACCGAGATGGACGGATTTGGTACCGACTCGGGTGTAATTGTGCTTGCAGCGACAAACCGTGCCGAAATTCTTGACAAGGCATTGCTCCGTGCTGGTCGTTTCGACCGTCAAATTCATGTGGAATTACCTGATTTGAACGAGCGTCAGGCTATTTTCGACGTTCATTTAAAACCGTTGAAATTGTCAACGGAAATTCAATCTTCGTTTCTGGCAAAACAAACACCTGGTTTCTCAGGCGCCGACATAGCAAATGTTTGTAACGAAGCGGCTCTTATTGCGGCACGAAAGGATAAAAAGGTTGTCGAAAAGCAAGATTTCCTCGATGCTGTCGATAGAATTATCGGCGGTCTTGAAAAACGAAACAAGATAATGACGCAGGAGGAAAAGCGCACAATTGCCTTTCACGAAGCTGGTCATGCAACGTTGAGCTGGTTCTTGGAATACGCTCATCCGCTTGTTAAAGTCACGATAGTTCCTCGTGGACAGGCTCTCGGGGCGGCGTGGTATCTGCCCGAAGAGCGTCAGATTGTGACGAAAGAGCAAATGCTCGACGAAATGTGTGCTACGCTTGGCGGTCGTGTAGCCGAACAAATCACGTTCGGAAAAATTTCTACTGGTGCGTTGAACGATTTGGAAAAAGTGACGAAACAAGCCTACGCAATGGTGCAGTATTATGGAATGAGCGACAAAATTGGAAATTTGAGCTTCTATGATTCCACAGGTCAGTCGGAATATTCATTTGCAAAGCCGTATGGCGAGGAAATGGAAAAGTTGATTGACACCGAAGCACAGGAAATTATACGCAAATCATATCAGCGTGCTTACGATATTCTTACGCAAAATCAGGAAGGTTTTGTCCGTCTTGCCGAGTTGTTGCTCGACAAAGAAGTGATTTTTGGCGAAGATTTGGAAAAAGTTTTTGGAAAACGTCCGTTTGCGGATCAACAAAAAAGTAACTGACGAAACAAGAAAGACAATGAGTAATCCAGATTCAGAACAAAATAAAAAAGCAATCCTTGCCGATTTGGAGTCGGTAAAGATAACACCTCAATATGACTACGAAAAGTTGTCGTCAACTAAGGAATTTTTCGTGCAGCCCGAAGGCGATTTGTGCGAGGCGTATTGTGCAAAATTACAGTTAGTTGCAGGAAAACCAGAAATTGTTGATTCTGTAGACTCCGCTTTTTCTCGTATAAAAGAAATCATCGGCGATGATGTATTGTTGTGTAATAATCCTGATTTGCTCAAAATCCTTGATGAAAAGGGTATGACGTACAACACCGACCCTGAATATGCTCGTGTGGCAAAGTTCTCGCTCACAACGTGCGAAGCATTGGTGGCACGGACAGGTAGCGTTTTTGTGTCGTCTGCTCAAATAGAAGGCCGTCGGTTGATCTCGGCTGCTGAAACACATATTGTGCTGGCATATGCAAATCAGGTGTATCCCGATTTTCCGCAGGCAATGGATGTGATTGAGGCAAAGTATGGAGACAAATTTCCATCGCAAGTCACGGCAATCACAGGCCCGAGTAGAACGTCGGATATAGAGAAAACGCTTGTGCTGGGTGCACATGGACCTAAAAATTTGTATGTACTGATAATAAAGTAATATGAAAAATTTCATTCTTCGTGTCATAACAGGTGCCGCCTACGTTGCAGCGATTTTTGCAGCGTTGTTTACGACTATGCCTGTGTTTTTTGCCGTTTTTGGCATCATAATGTTATTCGCGTTGAATGAGTTTTATAAAAATCTGAAGGTCAAAGATATAACCGTCGATTTAGTCTTGTCGAATGCTTTGGCTGTCGGTATTTATTTGCTACCAATAGTAAAATTTTATTCGATAGAATTTCCACTGTTGTCTATTGTGATTGTATTGGCGTTGGCACTTTTTGCCATTGAGTTGTTTCGCAACGACGAACAACCGTTTCAGAGAATTGCGTTTTCGTTGTGCGGAATAATATATGTGTGTGTACCGTTTTCGTTGTTGGCTCTTTATAAAGTTGAAAATAGTGTAGACTTCTTTTGCACTTTTGCGCCGTCATCTTATATGATTTTGCTTTTGTTTGCTTTCACGTGGATAAACGACACATTTGCATATCTAACGGGAATGTTACTGGGAAAACATCCGCTTTGTCCGAAAATTTCACCGAAAAAAACTATAGAAGGGTTTGCAGGAGGATGCTTTTTTACAATTGTCTGTGCGGCTGTAATTGCATACGTATACATGGAAGGTATGGAATTGCATATTGTTGGTCTGGCGGTACTTATTGTCATCGCATCAACATTGGGCGACATGGTGGAATCGCGCTTCAAACGGTGGGTAGGAGTGAAAGATTCGGGGAAAATGTTGCCAGGTCACGGAGGGTTCCTCGACAGATTTGATAGTGTAATTTTTTCAATTCCCATATTTTTTGCATATTTGCAAATATTTGGTTAAACAAGTAGCGGATGAAAATACATAAAGAAGGATATTCAACGATAATTTTAGTGTTCGGGGTGCTTTGCCTTTTGAACTTGTACCTTAATCAGATACACGTTCACCCTGCAATTTTATGGACGGTGTTTTTGGTCTCAACATTATTTTTCTTCGTGATAGTATTTTTCTTTAGAATCCCCCAACGCGTGTTTACCGAAAATGCAGAAAGTCTGATTGCTCCTGCCGATGGCGAGGTGGTTGTGATTGAGGACGTGTACGAACCCGATTATCTTAAGTGCGACTGTCGACAGATTTCAATTTTTATGTCTCCGTTGAATGTTCACGTAAATCGTTATCCTATAGCGGGAAAGGTAATAGAAAGCGACCATCACGACGGTGTGAAATTACCTGCATTCAATCCTAAATCTTCAACGAAAAACGAACGTACATCTATAATGATGGAAACAGCGTGCGGTAAAATACTTTGCCGTCAGATTGCCGGAGCAGTTGCACGCCGGATTGTAACGTATGCGGTTGCCGATACGGAGGTAAAACAAAATCAGGAACTTGGATTTATAAAATTCGGTTCACGGGTGGATATGTTTATACCGAAAGATTTGAAAATAGAAGTTTCGCTTAATCAAAAAGTCCGCGGAGGACAGACGGTTATTGCACGAAAATAATGAAAACGCGGGTTTCTATAATCAATTATAGTAACACAATACCTTTTACCTACGGTCTGTTGAATAGCAAAAATCTGCTTGATTTGGCTGATTTTTCGTATGGCTATCCTGCTCAAGTTGCCGACATGTTGTGCCAAAATCAGGTTGATATGTCTATTATTTCGGTTGGGGCAATACCGACAATCCCGAATGCACAAATTGTAACAAATTATTGTATCAGTGCCACGCAGAAGGTCGATTCCGTGCTAGTGTGTAGCAACAAGCCTCTTGATGAGGTCTCTACGATTACGTTGGATTATCAGTCGCGGACGACGAACATTCTGGTGCAGATTTTAGCCCGATATGCGTGGAACATTTCGCCTCGATTTGTTATGGGAGCACAGGGTTACGAAACTGCCGATGACGGCTCTGCCAAGGTGATTATAGGCGACCGCGCGTTGAATAACGCTTTGAATTTTTTGTACGTATATGATTTGGCAAACGAGTGGTATAAAGCATTCCATCTGCCGTTTGTATTTGCCGCGTGGGTCGCAAATAAAAAGCTCTCCGATGTGTTTGTAAATGAATTCGAGGCTGCGTGTAAGTTTGGCGTAGAAAATATAGAAGACGCAATTGCATTTATAAATAAATCGTTTTCATTCGATATTCGTGATTATCTGCACAATAGCGTGGAATATGAGTTGTCTGATGAAAAACGAACGTCCATGGAGCTATATTTTGAGAAGGCTCGGGCGATGAAGATTCTATAAAGAATGCAACGTAATAAAAAAAGCCATAGCGAAACACTATGGCTTTTTTTATGTGTTATTGAAATTATTCTATTTCTCCGAGCCGAGAATAAGCGGAAGACCGTTGCTGCCGGCACTACCGACGATAACAGTCTTGGAATTTTGCGATTTACTTAATTCCAAAGTTGCTTCAATACCTCTCATCTTTAACAGGTTTGGTGTCAAACTATTGTTGATGATGTTGTTCGCACGAGCCTCACCTTCTGCTGCAATACGTTTACGTTCAGCTTCTGATTTTTCTTTGTCCAAACGGAACTGATAAGCAAGAGCTTCTTGTTCTTGTTTCAATTTGTTTTCGATAGCCTGACGGATATCTTGTGGCAAATTGATTGAACGGATAAGCAACGCTTTCATTTCTATATGGTTGTCACGAAGTTTTTTGCCTGCTTCGTCAATAATTGTCTGTTCAACTTCGGAACGTTTGGTCGAATAAATTTCTTCGGCGGAGTAACGTCCGGCAACCTGACGGACAGAAGAACGAACTTCAGGAATGACCAGCACATTGGCGTAATCGGTACGGAACGCTTCATACAAATAACCTACGCTATTGTAAATTGGGAAGAAACGAACCGTTATTTCAATGTTGATGGAAAGTCCGTTTTTGTCAAGTACGTCCATCGTTTCCTCAATTTTCTGCTCCGCAACATTGAATACGTACATGTCGTTCCACGGTGCAATGATGTGGAAACCTGGTTCGTAGACATTCTCTTTGTCCAAACCTGTTGTAAACTGGCGGAAAATGACACCGCGTTCTGTCGCTTCGAGTTTAATGAACATGCTGTTGCCAAACAGAACTAAGAAGAATACGGCTACGATGCCGAAGATTATTAGTTTTTGATATTTACCTTTCATTATTGTATTGTTTTAAACTTGTACAAAGATAGCAATTTTATTAGACATACAAATTCTGAATAAAATTGTTTTTTTTATTGGATTTCGTGATTAAGTATCTACATTTGTAGAAAAGATTTTTTGAGATGAAGATACTGCCACATAAAAATATTGCAATACGGATTGCTCTTGTAGGTCTGCTGACGGCTGTGATTGTCGGTGTGGTTCTGTATTTTTTGCATGTGGAGAATCCTTTTATCGCCGTGGCGACACTTGCTGTGTGTGAAATTGTTGTGCTGTATTTTGTCTCACGGATATTGATGAAGTCCTTCATCGTAGAGAAAATTCGCCCGATTTATAAGATAATCCGTTCCGCTCAAATGCCGAAATTCAAGGAATTGGTGAAAAGCGACGAGAATTTGTTGGAAACAGCTTCGAAAGATGCCGAAGAATGGGCGGCACGTAAAAGCGAAGAGTTGGAACAACTTAAAAAGCAGGAGTTGTTCCGAAAGGAATATATAGGTAATGTGGCTCACGAGCTAAAGACACCGATTTTTACAATTCAAGGCTATGTTTCCACATTGCTCGACGGCGGCTTGTACGACGAGTCAATCAACCGTAAATATTTGGAACGGTCCGACAAGGTGATTCAACGCATGACGTCGATTGTAAACGATTTGGACGCCATCAACCGATTGGAGTCGGGAGAGCTTAAGATGGAATATACCGCATTTAATATTGTGGATTTAGTGAATGAGATATTCGAATCGCAGGAATATTTGGCAAAAGAAAGAAATGTTACGCTCTCGCTTGAACTGACATATCCTAAAAACACCATGGTGGTGTATGCCGACCGTATGAGAATAAGTATGGCATTGTCGAATCTTATTGTCAATGCAATAAAATATAATAAATCCGAAGGTGGCTCGGTGCGAGTGCGTTTTTTCGACATGGACAGCCGATTCCTTGTAGAGGTTTCCGATACGGGTATCGGTATTCCGCAGGATTGTCAGGGACGAATTTTTGAACGGTTTTTCCGTGTTGACAAAAGCCGTTCACGCGAACAGGGCGGAACCGGTCTCGGACTTGCAATAGTAAAGCACGTGGTCGAGGCTCACGGTGAAACAATAAATATGAAAAGTACACTTAATAAAGGTACCTCGTTTTCATTTACAATAAAGAAAGGTGTAATACAATAAATTCCGTCTATGGCTCAGGAAAATACAATATTGATTGTTGACGACGAACCAGATATTATAGAAATTCTCCGTTATAACTTGGAGAAGGAAGGCTATAAGACGTATTCTGCCACAAATGGTTTGGAGGCAGTTGCCAAAGCGGAATCTATTTTGCCAGATTTGATTTTGTTAGACGTGATGCTGCCCGACATGGACGGCATTCAGACCTGCGAAACAATACGGAGCAAGCCGGAACTTCGCGACACGCTCATTGCTTTCTTGACAGCCCGAAGCGAAGATTACTCCGAAATAGCGGGATTTCAGGCAGGCGCCGACGATTATATTACTAAACCGATTCGTCCGAAAGTTCTTATCTCGCGCATCCAGTCGCTTTTGAAAAGAACCCGTCAGCAGGTCGATACAAACATTATTTCGTACAACGAGATTGTCTTGAATAAGGAAAAAATGCTTGTCGAAATGGACGGAGTATCGCTAACGTTGCCCAATAAGGAGTTCCGCTTGCTGGAATTGCTGATTTCCAAACCCGAACGGGTGTTTACCCGTAAAGAAATTTATTCTTTGATTTGGGGAAGCAACATTATTGTCGGCGATAGAACAATTGACGTGCATATTCGTAAGTTGAGGGAAAAATTACAAGAACGCTACATTTATACAATAAAAGGAGTGGGATATGTGTTTACAAGATAAAAAAATTCGTGCGTGTATTTTTGATATGGACGGTGTGCTGGTGAACACCGAGAAATATCATTTTATGGCGTGGCAACGACTGACCGAGACGTTGGGATTCACGATAGACGAGAAATTTAACGAAAATCTAAAGGGCGTAAGCCGTTCGGTATGTGTTGATTTAATACTCAAACATGGAGGTTTGACAAAAACTCAAGAAGAGAAAAATGCTCTTGCCGCTCAAAAAAATGAGTGGTTTTTGGAGTTCGTCAAGACGGAAGTAACTCCGGCAAACGTCTATCCGGGTGTTTTGGACTTTTTGCATTCGTTGAAATCGAAGGGTTATAAAACAGCGGTTGGTTCTGCAAGTAAAAACACAATGCTGCTGCTCAATAAGTTGGAAATAATTCAATATTTCGATGCCATTGTCGATGGAAACATGATTGAGAAGGCGAAGCCAAATCCCGAAGTGTTTTTGAAAGGTGCGGAACTTTTGAATGTCAGACCATGCGAGTGCGTTGTGTTTGAAGATGCGTACAGCGGTGTAGAGGCCGCGAAAAACGGCGGTATGTATTGTATTGGCGTGGGTTCGCCCGAAGTGCTCTCGAAAGCAGATTTTTGTATTCGTACATTTATGGAAATGAATGTGGAAAGATTGAAAGAATTATAAATCCAAAATTTATATATTTGCACGGTAAAAAAGTAAGTACTTAATTTTTATAACAATGAGAAAAAAAATAGTAGCAGGAAACTGGAAATGTAACACTACTCTGCAAGAAGGTGTTGCATTGGCAAAAGAAGTAAACAGTATCGTAAAAACTTCTGACGTTCAAGTAATTTTGGGAACTCCGTTCATTCACTTGACAGAAGTTGTAAAATTAGTTGACAATAAGGCAATTGCAGTTGCAGCTCAAAACTGTGCGGCAGAACCGAAAGGCGCTTTCACAGGCGAAGTTTCTGCAGCAATGGTTAAATCAACAGGTGCACAATATGTAATTCTTGGTCACAGCGAACGTCGTGGTTACTACGGCGAAACAAGCGAAATCTTGAACAAAAAATTGGCTTTGGCGTTGGAAAATGGTTTGACACCAATCTACTGCTGTGGCGAAGCTCTTGATGTTCGCGAAGCTGGAAAACAAAACGAATTTGTTATCAATCAGTTGGAAGAAACAATCTTCAAATTGTCTGCTGACGATTTCAAAAAATTGGTTATCGCTTACGAACCAATTTGGGCAATCGGTACAGGTAAAACTGCTACTTCTGACCAAGCAGAAGATATGTTGAAGACAATCCGTGAAGCTATTGCTGCTAAATATGGCAAAGCAATCGCAGACGAAACTTCTATTCTTTACGGTGGTAGCTGCAATGCTAAAAACGCAAAAGAATTGTTCGCAAAACCAAACATCGACGGTGGTTTGATTGGCGGCGCTTCGTTGAAGGCAGAAGACTTCAACACAATCGTGATGTCGTTCTAATCATTTGATAGATATAGAGAGCAAAGAGAGGGTTTTGTGTAAAATCCTCTCTTTTTTATTGTACCTGTAGCAAGTTATAACGAGTAATGTTTTTTCAAAAAAATCATTACTTTAGCGAAAAATTTCAGCGATGTCACAGATAAAGTATTTTTCTACAAATCATAAGGCTGCCGAAGTGACGTTCGGTGAGGCTCTGTTGAAGGGTTTGGCTCCCGATAAGGGCTTGTTCATGCCCAATGCAATCCCGTCGTTTTCTCCGCAGGAGTTAAATAGTTTGAAGGGGAATCAGTATTATGAGATAGCTGCAAAAGTGTTCTCGAAATTTCTTGGCGACGAGGTTCCTATGGCTGATTTGTTGGCGATGACGAAGGATGCCTACAATTTTGCCGTTCCGTTGGAACAGGTTGTCGACAGAAAATATGTGATGCGTCTTGACCAAGGACCGACGGCTTCTTTCAAGGATTTTGCCGGCCGTATGATGGGACGTATGATGCAATATTATCTGAAACAGAAAAATGAAAATAAGTTGATTCTTACTGCAACGTCGGGCGACACGGGTAGTGCGATGGCTCATGCGTTTTATGGATTGAACAACATTCAAATTGCCGTGCTTTTCCCGAAAAACGAGGTGAGCGAACGTCAGCGTAAACAGATGACTACGTTGCAGAAAAATGTCCAGATTATCGCAATCGACGGCAAGTTCGACGACGCTCAGGCTATGGTGAAACAAGCGTTCTCCGACCCTGATTTGGCGTGTTTGAATTTTACGAGTGCAAACTCTATAAATATTGGTCGACTGATTCCGCAGATTGTGTATTACATTTATTCATATACACAGTTACGGAAACAAGACAGCGACGAACTTGAACCAGTTGTGTTCTGCATTCCGTCGGGAAATTTCGGCGACATGATGGGCTGTGTTCTTGCAATGAAAATGGGCTTGCCAGTTAAGAGAATTCTTGTGGCGACTAACGAAAACGACGAGTTCGAAACGTTGATGAAAACTCACACATACAAAAAAATAGAACCGTCGAAAAACTGTCTCTCAAGTGCCATGAACGTCGGGCACCCAAGTAACTTGGCCCGTCTTATAGAGTTGTTCGATGGAAATATGGACGAGAACGGCGTCATTCACAAGGAGCCAAATTACAAAGAAATGGATAAAATCTTTGTAGCTCAAAGTGTGACTGACGAGCAGACTCGTGAGACTATCCGTCAGGCATGGGCACAGTATCACATTGTATTGGAACCTCATGGTGCGGTAGGGTGGAAGTGTGTCGAAGATTTTATTGCTAAAGAGAAACCATCTGCGGAACAGTTGCTCATCTCTTTGGAGACGGCGCATCCTGCTAAATTCCCGCAGGCAATAATCGATACCATTGGTGTTGACCCTGAATTGCCCGAGAGTTTGAAGGAAATTGAATCGAAAGAAGAACATTACGATTCCATCGACGGTAATTATCCTACATTCAAGGAGTATTTGGATAAACGCTACGGATGGAGAAAATAATTCTTGGCATCGACCCTGGTACGAATGTTTTGGGCTACGGCTTGCTGAAAGTCGAAGGCAAGACATTGTCGGTGTTGGAAATCGGCGTCGTTGAAATGCAGAAAATTGGCGACCCGTATGTCAAGTTACAGAAAATATACAAGACGCTTTCCGAAATTGTGGAACGCTATGCTCCCGACGAGATGGCGTTAGAGGCTCCTTTCTATGGGAAAAATGTTCAGTCGATGTTGAAGCTTGGTCGTGCTCAGGGCGTTGCCATGGCGGTCGGACTGTCTCGCGACATTGTAATACACGAATATGCTCCGAGAAAGATAAAATTGTCGATTACGGGCTCGGGTGCGGCTTCGAAAGAACAAGTTTCAGCCGTGTTGTCGAAAATGTTGAGGTACGAAAACACACAGAAGTATCTCGATGCAACCGATGCGTTGGCTGTCGCTGTCTGTCATTATTATCAGATTTCGAAACCGAATTTCGACGAAGTTGAAAAATCGACAAAGAAAACACCGGTGAAACATTGTAAAAAACAATCGTGGGAGCAGTTTGTCGTTCAAAATTCTAATAGAGTAATCAGATAATGAATCAGATACATGAAATAGAATTCAACAAAGTTCGTTCGACTACGGAAATTTTCGAAGATTTTTGGAATTTCATCAAAGAAGAATGGCGGCAATATTTTTTGCTTATGTCTGTTGCGGTTTTACCGTTCTTAATGATTCAGGCGTATTTTATGACGCAGATGGCCGCTGACGGTTTTCTCGATGCGGTGGAAATGGAAAAATCGATGAATAGTTTACTGGTTGCGGCTCTTATGGCTTTTTTAGCAAAATTTGCTGCCATTTTTGTTACTTCGTCGTATATAATAAGTTACCGAAACGGAAAAACCTTGGATTTTGACGGGCTAAAATCTATGCTGTCTACGCATGGTCTGCGTGCATTGGGTGCAACAGCCGTCATGATGGTGCTTCTTTCGTTGGGATTTATCTGTTTTTTCATTCCCGGAGTCATATTGTTGCCGCCGTTGTCAATATTGGTGTACGATGTAATAGTGTCGGGGCTGCCGACGTTCACGTGTCTTTCGCGTTGTATAAATCTTTGTAAGACAAATTGGCGGCAGAGTTTCGGCGTGGTACTGATTTGTTATGCAGCACTTTTAACGGTGTCGTGGCTTGTCGGTTATGTGCCTGTAGGCGAAACAGCTTCGATATTTGTCGCTTCGTTTTTCTCAATGGTGTCGGAATCAGTTGTGATACCTTTTATATTGATGTATTATAGTTTAGCAAATCAGAATTTACAATTATGATTGTCGTTAATGAAACAATATCGTTTGCCGAAACTATACAGGATGCGGCGTTGAACTGGATAAAGACGGATTATATGCCTTTGTTGAAGGCTTGTCCGGTGGTTCTCAGTGTTGAATTTTTTCAAGTTGAAACACAGCAAGGTGCCGACGACACGTTTGCTCTGCAAATTCGTTTTAATACGCAAGAAGCTTATAGTCAATACACATCTCTGTTTCAAAGAGATTTTGACGGAGCGTTGTTTGCAAAATTCGGAAATCAATTCGGTATATTTAAAACAATATTAACTTCGCTATGATTCTTTTGGCTGACAGTGGTTCCACAAAGACTGAGTGGATGTGCGTTTCGTCCGAAACAATACGTTTTACGACTATAGGACTGAATCCATATTTCGCGGATGAAGATACGATTTGTATGGAACTGCGTGAGAAAATGCCACAATCGTTGAAGGCGGAGCAGGTTGAAAAAGTCTTTTTTTACGGTTCGGGGTGCGGTAGTGCGGAATCGAAAAATGTTGTCCGTAAAGGATTGCAACGTGTTTTTACAAAGTCGGAAATAACCGTGGAAACCGATTTGGTGGGTGCGGCGATTGCCTGTTATGGAACAGGACAGGGCGTTGTTGCAATTTTGGGAACGGGAATGAATATCGGATATTGGAATGGTAAAACCGTGGAGACTCCGTTGCCTTCGTTGGGTTACGTGTTAGGTGATGCCGGCAGCGGTGCGGTTATTGGGCGTCGGTTGCTTCGGGCGATTTACGAACAGCGTGTTTCACAAAAAATCGTTGAATCTTTTCAAGAAGAATATCATTTAGAAGTTCCAGAACTTTTGAGTAGGGTGTACAAACAACCCCGTCCCAATACGTTTCTTGCGCAATTTGTCCCTTTTGCCGCAAAATATCGTAATGAAGCGGCAATACAGGAATTGTTACAAACTTCGTATCGGGAATTTTCAGATTTTTATGTAAAACCAGTGGCAAAGAAATACGATGTGAAAGAAATTTCCATCGTTGGCTCGTTGTCGGTCGTTTTTAAAGAAGAAATAATGCAGAATTTGCGTGAAGTTGGAGTTGATTTGCAGAAAACTATCGCCAATCCGCTAGACGAGATTGGCAGTAATTTTGAACAACGAAAGGCGCTTTAGTAAGAGCGGAAGTGGATAGCCAATAGTAATCCCATAAAATTGAAAAATCGTGTTTTATTTAAAAAGTTTTTTCTGAAAAAAGAGTGCTTTGAAAATTCTGAATATCAATATTTTGAGAAAAAGTTTCAAGAAAGGTAATTGTAAATTATACACTTTTTGAAGAAAACACTTGACAAGAATAAAAAATGTTGTATCTTTGTCTCATCAAAATCAAGCAAATTATGCTAGGTTTGATATTAGTACATTGAGATTTCATAATCAAGATAAACGGGTAGCCAGATCTTCTCTTTTTTTCATGGTGTTGCGGCTTTTTCATGATTGGTTATGTGGTGTTTGAGGTTAATGTAAGGTAGTTTTTAGTTAATTTCTTCTTCTCTGGTTACCCGTTTTTATATTTTCCCTTTTTATATTTTTTATTTACGTTTTATAATTTTATCTTTGTTCATGCGTTTAAATGAACAATTATGGATTGGAAAAAACATAAATATCTATTTGTAAACCTGATTTGTATCCTTGTTTTTATAGTGGTAGCCTTTGTGTTGTTCGATGTGTGGCTAAAATCGTGGACTTCGCATGGCGAAACGATAGAGGTTCCCGATCTGTCGTCATTGGAGGTTTCCGACGCTCAGTTGGTGGCAGAAAAAGACGGCCTGTTGGTGAAGGTGAACGATACGTTGAGTGTCGAAGGTTTTGCTCCTGGCGTTGTGGTTGACCATTTCCCGAAAAAGGGAGCAAAAGTGAAGACGGGACGAACAATTTATTTGTCGGTCAATTCAATGTCGCCAGTGATGGTTGTGATGCCTAAAGTTACGGACGTTTCGTTGCGTCAGGCTACGCAGTTGCTGGAAAATAGAGGATTGAAGTTGGGAACAATTGAGTACAAACCCGATTTTGCCGATAATTATGTGTTTGAACAGCGAATTGCATCCCGTCAGATTGAGCCGGGTTCAAAAGTCCCAAAAGGAACTGCCATAGATTTGTTGGTCGGCAAAGGCGGAGCCGGTGTTGAAATTTCCGTTCCCGACCTTGTGGGTATGTCGTGGCGCACTATTTCCGATTCGTTGGTCGCACGTGGACTTGTTGTCAATCCAATTTATAAAAGCGACGTAAGAACGGCCGAAGATTCTATCAAAGCTCGTGTACAGTCTCAGTCTCCAGTTGGTGGCTCACGTATGATGGCAAGTGGCGTAATAGATGTTTGGCTCGGAACAGGGACTGAAGAAATAATAATTGATTAATCTATAAGGCTGGAGAATGGCGAAGAAACTTGTAACTCTCATATTTCCCTTGCTTTTTCACATTGCGGTTTTCGCCCAGTCTGAATATATTTCCGTAAATTCTACCAAGGATTTTCGCTTGAAAAGCGAGGAAAACACTCCTGTTTTGTTGAAGTCGCTTCCGTTTTTCGACGATTTTGCATACCCGTATCACACACCGCTCAGTACATTGTGGAAAGACGCTGATGTGTACGTCAACACTGCATTTGCGAAAAACGAAATCACTATTGGCGTTGCTTCGCTCGATGCCATGGCAGGAAACGGGAAATTGCACGAAAATGTATCGACAACATCAACGATTTCGGATTATCTGACTTCACGTCCGATAAACCTAAAAACGTATGAACTAATGTATTACAGCGACAAACTGTATCGCCATGTTGGTGAATCGTTTCAATTGTTAGATGAAAATTATTTTTTGTTCGATTCGGAGAAGAATGAATATGTTCCCGTGACTCAGGGAATTGCATATCGTGCAGGTGATACGTTATATAATTTGAGTGCCGATGTATATACTCCAGTTCAAGATTCGCTTTTTGACGAACATCATAAATATATAAAAGGTTCGCGTACAACGGAGCATGTCTTTTATAATTATGAGCTGGCTGATTCGCTTGCGTTAAGTTTTTATTATCAGTCGGGTGGAGTAGTTGATACTCCAGAAGCAACCGATAGTCTGGTGTTGGAATTTTATGTCCCGTACGATACCTCGGGGATTTTTATCAATGAAATGTCGTCGGCGGGAATTGAATTGTACAATGCAACAGACACGGTTCTTTCTCTAAAAGGCTATTTTTTGATATTCAGTCCGTTAGAAACGTTGATTGAAAAAGATTCTTTGAAGTTTTTCCAATTGTCAGACGGAACAATTGACCCGTACCATCATTATTTTTTCACGCCGGAACAGTTCTCAATGCAGTCGTTTACAAAGACGTATGCATATTTGTATTCGCCTGATACAGTTTGTGTCGACAGTATAGATTTGCAACAAAAATTGTCTCAAAATGTCGTGTATGCACGTCTGACCGATGGGAATCCTGTGTGGTCGTACACGGCAATCGAAACGTTGGGTGACTGTAATCCTTCGTGGCAGTGGGTTTGGTCGACGAGCAAGGCGACGGGAGACACCTTTGTCCCACAATTTATTCCATTGAATTCTCAAGAATATTTGGTGAAGGGTTTCCGATTCCGCTTTAAAAATTATACGAGTTTGAGCAATGACGTAAGTCATGCCCGAAACGAGGATTTTTGGCACCTCGACGTGGTTCTGCTTGATGCACACCGCACGGCGAAAAATCTTCAATTCCCCGATGTGGCGTTTACAAAAAATATAACACCGCTCTATTCAAGGTATAAGGCTTTGCCTATGTCGCATTTCTCTCAGGTGACGGCAAACGATTTCCGTTTGACGATACCGTCGTCGTTCAAGAATTTTGACTCAGATTACAGAAAAGTGAAGTTTAATTTTGCAGTGAAAGGCCTGCATAAAGACGATGAAGTTGCTTTTACAACCTATGAGGCTGATATTCCTGCAAATACATTGGCTACGGAGCGTGATATTTTGACGGATTTTGATGTGGATTTTTATGATTTCATCGCTGACGATATCGATGTGTACGAGTCTGGTCAGTATGAATTTCAATATTATTTTACAGATAAAAATAATCCTTTGTATACGCAATATCATTGGAACGATACCTGTCGGGTATTGTTGACGTTGGCGAATTATTATGCATACGATGACGGTTCGCCCGAGGCGGGCTATGGACTCCGCGACGCTCCGATGGGACGTGTGGCGTATAAATATGATGTTTTGCAGAAAGATACGCTCCAGGCAATTTCCATGTATTTTAATCCTACCATGTTGGAAAATGCGGTGACGTTTAATTTGTGCGTATGGGCGAACGATAATGGCTATCCGGGCGAGTTGTTGTATTATTCTCCGAGCGAGAAAGTTCAGTATGCCGAAGGCATGTATCAGTTTGTGGATTATGAGATTAAGCCAGAAAATATTGTGTCGGGCGAGAAGAACTTGATTGTCGAGAAATCCTTTTTCGTCGGCTGGGAGCAGCCACATGATGTTTTGTTGAATGTCGGCATTGATTTGAACGCAAGTTTGAGCAACCGACTGTATTACAATTTAGGCTTTGAATGGGAAAATTCGGTTCAGACGGGTGCATTGCTGATGCGACCTGTTTTCGGGAAATTTCAATCTCCGTTGGCTGTAGAGCCAGTTACCGACAATCAGTCTGTTGTAATATATCCGTCTGTTGCGGACAATGTTGTACACGTTGATGCGGAAACACACATTTTGTCGGTTGCCGTTTATGATATGAACGGGCAGAAGGTTTTGGAAACTGCTTCGTCGGAATTGTCTGTTTCGGCGTTACAAAACGGATATTATGTGGTTGTTGTGCGGACAAGCCAAGCGGTTGTTGCCAAACAAATAATTGTGCTGAAATAGCGACCTATTTTTGCTGTTCCATAAAAGATTGAAGAATGATTGTCGCGCTTATGCTGTCGACGACGGCTTTGTTTTGCCTGTCTTTTTTCTTCATACCTCCCGCAATCATAGTCTGGTGGGCGATGGTCGACGTGAATCGTTCGTCGATTTCGCTAAGAGGCATGTTAGGAAATTCTTTTTTGAACTGTTTCTCGAAAATCTTTACATATTGGGCATTTTCGGCAGGTTCGTTCCGCAATGTCGTGGGCATGCCTATTACCACTTGTTCCACATTCTCTTTTGAGAAATAGTCTTTCAAGAATTGAATCAAATCGCAGCTTCTGACTGTTGTCAGCGAATTGGCAATGATTTTCAACGGGTCGGTGACCGCAATCCCCGTCCGTTTTGTACCATAATCTATAGCAAGTATTCGTCCCATATCGGTACAAAAATAAAAAAGTATGTCGAAAAATGAGGCTGACGCGTTCAAAGTTGGACAAAAAATTGTACTTTTACCTCATTAAGCAATTTAAATTAAAATTTGTATGAGTAAGTTTGAATTAATTACGTTACCGTATGCGGCAGATGGTTTGGAACCTGTCATCAGTCGCTCTACTATAGAATTCCATCACGGAAAACATTTGGCTGGATATGTGAATAATCTCAATAATTTGATACAAGGAACAGAGTTTCAGGAACTTTCGTTAGAAGAGATTGTGAAAAAATCCGAAGGTGCTATAAGCAATAATTCCGGGCAGATTTTGAATCACAATATGTACTTTGAACAATTTACGTCAAAAAGCGAAAAATCTGCTCCGACGGGAAAACTTGCCGAAGCAATTGCCAGTGCGTTTGGTTCGTTCGATTCTTTTAAGGAAGAATTTCAGAAGAAAGGTGCCGGACTGTTCGGTTCGGGGTGGGTATGGCTTTCGGCGGACGCCGACGGCAAACTTGTGATTACACAGGAGACCAATGCCGCAAATCCCGTACAGAAAGGTTTGCGCCCATTGTTGACGTTCGATGTATGGGAGCATGCATATTATCTTGATTATCAGAATCGTAGACCAGATTATCTTGCTTCTTTATGGAAAATTGTTGATTGGAATGTGATAGAAAAACGGTACGAAAAACTATGAAAAAATTTATCTTATTTTGTTTGTCGCTGTGCTTTCTCTTGAGTTGTTCCAATTCCAAAGTCGACAATTCCGTCGTAAAAGAATTTGATATGGAACGATTTACGGGCGACTGGTACGAAATTGCCCGGTTTGACCATCATTTTGAACATGGAATGGACTACGTAAAGTCGAATTTTGTGATAGACAAAGACGGCTCTATTATTATGACAAATTACGGCATTCGTGAGGGACAAATGAAAATGGCTCGCGGGATTGCAAAACAGACAGATACTCCAGGATTGTTGGATGTTACGATGTGGAAATTGGTTTTTGCCGATTATCGTGTCATGTTGCTTGACGAGAATTATCAATACGCATTGGTCAGCAGTGGCGGTGAAAAATGTTTGTGGCTGCTTGCCCGTACACCGCAAATATCTGACGATGTGAAAAATATATTGACACAAGAGGCGGAACGCCGTGGTTACGATGTCGCAAAACTTATATGGATAAAGCAGAAGTAAAAAAACGTGTGAGTTCCGACGAAATTATTTCTCTGCTACAATCCCTACAAGACGAGAAATATGCTGCGTTTCAGCGTCCGCTTATGCCGACGGTTTCACCTGATACAATTATCGGCGTACGTACTCCAGATTTAAGACGTCTGGCTAAGAATTTACTAAAAACAGCAGAGGTATCTTCGTTTTTAGTAAAACTGCCACATTCGTATTTCGAAGAAAATCAGTTACATGCGTTTCTCCTTTCTGGCGAAAAGGACTTCCAAACCTGTGTGCAAAATGTGGAGCAATTTCTTCCGTATATTGACAACTGGGCGACATGCGACCAACTTTCTCCACAATGCTTTGCAAAACATACTGCACAATTGCTGCCATATATTGAAAAATGGCTGAAATCCGAGCACGAATACACGGTTCGTTTCGCCATTGGTATGTTGATGCGCTATTTTCTTGACGATGCGTTTTCGTCGCGGTATCACAAACTTGTAGCTTCGATTAAACGAGAGGAATATTACATAAAAATGATGCAGGCATGGTATTTTGCCACTGCACTTGCCAAACAATACGAGGCAACGTTGCCGTTTTTGCTCAATCATAAACTTGAGCCGTGGACTCATAACAAAACAATACAAAAAGCCGTTGAAAGCTATCGCATAACTGACGAGCATAAAACGTATTTACGCACATTGAAAGTTGCGGTTAAGAAGTAAAAACAAGGTTCAATCCGCTTTATTTTTCAGTACAAAATTCGTCCGAATGTATATCTTTGCAAAAAAAGAAAAAGATGGAACTGATTTTTGCGTCAAATAACAGACATAAATTAGAGGAAATCGCCAAGATTGCAGGTAACCAATTTACTATCAAAAACTTAAAACAGGCAAATTGCAAAGGCGAAATTCCCGAAACAGGCACGACGTTGGCAGAGAATGCTCTCCAAAAGGCTCACTGGGTATACGATAAAACGGGGAAAAACTGCTTTGCCGACGATACCGGACTTGAAATTGAAGCGTTGAACGGTGCCCCGGGCGTCTATACTGCACGTTTTGCCGGCGACGATTGTACTCCCGAAGACAACATTCAGAAAACATTGCGGCTGTTGAAAGGAGAAACGAACCGTCGGGCTTGTTTCCGAACGGTGATTGCGTGTATAATAGACGGGAAAGAGTATCTATTCGAAGGCGAAGTGAAGGGAAGCATTGCAACGGAAAAAATGGGCGAGGGCGGTTTCGGCTACGACCCGATTTTTGTCCCCGAAGGGTTTTCGGAATCGTTTGCACAAATGCCGCTGGAACAAAAAAACGGCATGAGTCACCGCGGACGTGCAACAGCAAAGTTTGTGGAATTTCTCAATACGTTAAAAAAGTAAGTATTGAAAATAAGAGTAAATAAATGACGCTCATTCAGTTATTCAAAAACATTTCGGTGTACGTCCGTCCGTATCGGTGGATAGTGTTGATTACGCTTATTCTCACGCTTATCGGTTCGTTGTTGGCACAGGTTAATGCCATCGTGCTCGACAAAACCGTCGATGCGATAAATCAGTTAGTTGGAACTACTGATTTTACGTGGGCGAAAGCGGCCCGGATACTGACTGTCATTAGCATAATTTTATTGTCGAAAGAACTTGTATCGGCACTTGTGACGTATGCGCAGAATTTTTTCGGCGAGAAGATGCGTATTGGCGTTTCAAAAGATATGTCGCTGTCGGTTGTGCGGAAAATATTGACGTTCAGGGTTGCGTTTTTCTCTCACGAAGAAAATGCTGCAGGAATGTTGCAGACGAGAATTACACAGGGCGTAATGAATTTGTCGCGGACAGTACAAAATTTCTTCATCGACTTGCTGCCGTTGTTCACAAGTGCGATAATCGCTCTGATTCTCATGTTTTCGGCAAATGTGTACGTCGGTCTGACGGCTCTCGCCATCGTGCCCGTGTATTTCATCATCACCGTCCGTCAGGCAAAGAAGTTAAAAGGCTGGCGGAGAAACATGCGTTCGTCGCACGAAAAACGCAGTCACGGAATTATGAATATCATTGAAAGTATTCAAGTGATTAAGTCGTTCAATCGCGAAAGTATTGAAGATGAAAAACATAGCAAAATCCAAAGTGAATTTTACGACAATCAGATGAACGTCCGCCGGACTTCGTTTTACTACGATGCGTTGAAAACCTTTGTCCGTCAGTTGGGGACTGTTTTGATTATCATTCTCACCGCATATCTCGTACTGATTGACTATCCGGGAATGACGATAGGAAAAATCATGTATCACGTCATGCTGTTTGCCAACGTCACGGCTCCGATTAGCCAGCTACAACGGATTTTCGACGACATGAACGATGCGCTGGTGTATGCCGAAAGTTTCTTTGACATTCTTAACGCCGATTCCGAAGTTGAAACGACGGGAACGTATCGTCCCGAAAAAATCCACGGCAATATAGAAGTTTCGCACGTGGATTTTACATATCCTAACGGTACCAAGGCTTTGCACGATATTTCAATGAAAATAGAAAGCGGCAAGATTACCGCTTTCGTTGGATTGAGCGGGGCAGGAAAGTCCACAATAATCAATTTGTTGGATAAATTTTACGAACCCGATTGTGGTTCGATAAAGCTCGACGGCGTTGATTTGCGGGAGTACGACACGCAATATTTGCGAGAACATATAGGTTTGGTTCTGCAGAAAAACCACATTTTTGAAGGCAGTATAGAGGAAAATATCCGCTACGGCCGTCCCGATGCCACTCACGAAGAAATTCTCGAAGCGGCGAGAAAAGCATACGTTTACGACCAGATTATGGAATTGCCGAAGAAATTTGAGACCTTGGCGACAGAATTGTCGGGTGGACAACAGCAGCGCATTGCAATTGCACGAATGTTCCTTAAAAATCCGCCAATAATCTTTCTTGACGAGCCTACCGCTTCGCTCGACGCCGTTGCAACGGAGCAAATCAAGTCTGCTATCGACGATATGAAGAAAAATCGGACGGTAATCATCATTTCTCATTCCATTTCGCAAATCATCGACAGCGACCAGATTTATGCACTGAAAGAAGGCCGTGTGGAACAAAGCGGCAATCCCGACGAGGTGTATAAACAAGGTGGCGTTTACAAGGAAATTGTCGATGCGTCGGCAAGAAGTCTTAATATAGAAAAACTTGCACAGACGATTGAACTTGATTGAGTTTAATTTTGATTTCAGCTTACTCTTCGTTGATAAAAAACACCGATACTTTTTCTAAGAACTATAAAAACCAACAACAATTTTTTTCTTGTAAGAAATATTCTTTTTTAGAGGAACATTTTGAGCGAAAAGAGGACCAAAAAATTTTTCTCTCTCGAGAGAAAATTTTTTCTCTCCCCATTTTTTTAATTTTCCCTCTCTATCAAAAAAAAATTTTCTCTTTATCGTTAAAAAAAATGTACCGATACTTTTTTCAAAATATATGAAAACCAACAGTTATTTTTTTGTAACCCTTGATTTGTATTGTTTTTTGACTTATTCTCTCACGTTTGTTTGTTTTTGAACGAAAAATTTTTCCTTCAAGATACTTGACTTTCGCTATTTCAATGTTGTATGTTTGCCCTCGGTTTTAGAAACCACTTCTGACATATTGACGACTCCAATTTTTTCACTGTAACCTAAATAGTCAATATGTCTTGCGCCAGCAAACGGGTCTGACGATTCTCTGTAATCAGACCTTCAAACTTCAGAGAACGTGCTTCAGCATGCAGAGTTCCTTTTGATAGAGAAGGACGCCAACCGAGCAGAAAAGCAACGGTGGTCTTATATGCGAGGGAGTTGTCGCCCGATGCGGCGAACAGTGAACTAAACAAAATCGCAGGAACTTATGGTGAAAGACCTTGCTGGCTTCTTGTTGACAGACGAGGAAGGGAAGAGAATGCGTCCCGACGTGATTCTTCATTTTGATAAGACACGTGAGGTTATTATTGATTCAAAAGTGTCGCTGACCGCATTTATGGACTACGTGAATGCAGAAGACGAAACAATCCGTCAAGCAGCTATGAAAGCCCATATCGAAAGTCTGTTCAAACACGTGAAGGAACTTTCCACCAAGGATTATTCCTCGTACATACAGGCACCCAAGGTGAAAATGGATTACGTGATAATGTTTGTTCCTCATTCTGTCGCATTGTGGAGTGCGATGAATGCCCAGCCGGACTTATGGCGGAAGGCAATGGACATGAATGTATATATAGCCGACGAGCAGACGCTGTTTGCCGCCCTGAAAATCATAAACTTGACGTGGACACAAATCAAACAAGCCGAAAACCACGAAAAGGTGTACGAGTTGACAAACGAAATGTTGAACCGTGTAGCATTGTTCGAAACTTCTTACAATGAAATAGGCAAGGCACTTGATAAAGCCCGTGGCGCATACTCCGACGGCATGAAGAAACTTACCGAAGCAGGGCAGAGCATTCCCAACACGTGCAAAAAACTGATTGCCCTCGGGGCAAAGGAAAACGACAAGAACAAACTCACCATACATGAGGTTGATGATGTTCCTGCATTGGAAGATGGCAAAGAGGGGGAAGGTGCCAAGTAAATTGGATATTCGATGGTGCTATAAACGGTGGCTGAACTTGTAGAAGCCACCGTTTTTTTATTGCAAAACCTCCGAAAATCTGCATTTCTTCTTAAAATAACCTCCGAAAATCTGCAAAAATTCTTAAAATAACCTCCGAAAATCTGCAAAAAAGTTTTTAACTTTGCACAAATCAAATAATTAGATCGTTATGCTAAAACGTAAGTTCACTAATTATCTAAAACAATGGAAGGCGACCAAGCAGAAGGAATGTCTATTGGTGTGTGGTGCTCGTCAAATTGGCAAGACTTTTATTATTGAAGATTTTGCACGAAATAACTATGAATCCTTCATAGAACTTAATTTTGAACAGTTTCCAACCCTGAAGTCTGCTTTTGATGGTGATTTGACAGTATCCGAAATGATAAAAAGAATTTCGGTATATATTCCAACTGCACGCTTTATTCCTCACAAAACATTGTTGTTTTTTGATGAAATTCAAGCGTGTCCGCAAGCTCGTGCCTCGTTGAAATTCTGGGCACTCGACGATACATTTGATGTTGTTGCGTCGGGGTCTTTATTGGGGGTGAATTACAAGGCGGTGCCATCGTTTCCTGTTGGTTACGAACGACAAGTAAATATGTATTCTTTAGATTTCGAGGAATATTTGTGGGCAATCGGGTTATCGGAGGAAGTTGTGGATTCGTTGCGTGAGCATTTTTTCAAGAGAGAGAAAATTGACGATTCCATTCATAAGAAAATGATGGAATATCTGCGTGAATATATGGTGGTTGGCGGAATGCCAGCTGTTGTCAATCAGTTTGTCGCAACAAAAAATTTCGGAATTGTTCATCAGGAACAGGAAAAAATTGTTTCCGCTTATTTGAACGACATTGCCAAATATGCAGACACAACGGACCGTGCAAAGGCACGGAGTTGTTTTCTTTCCATTCCGCGACAGTTGGCAAAAGACAACACAAAATTTCAATATTCGGTAGTGGAACGTAATGGTACGGCACGTAAGTTCGGCAGTGCGCTTGACTGGCTTCGCGACGCAGGAATTGTGGCATATTGCTATAATTTGTCAACATTGCAGTTCCCGTTGTCGGCATACGTTAGGGAAGATCAGTTTCGTATCTATATGGGTGACATTGGATTACTGACTTCAATGTATGGCTTTGAGATGAAAGCGGCATTGTTTGAAGACACATTGACTGGACCAGCCAAAGGTGGCATATACGAAAACTTGATGGCGGATATGTTGCACAAAAAGAAACTACCGCTTTATTTCTTCAAAAAAGATGATTCATCTGTTGAAATTGAATTTGTGCTTGAATCAGGAGCGAAACCATTGCCATTGGAGGTGAAAGCGAAAAAAGGACGTACCCAGTCGCTCAATACCGTTCTTACATGGAGTGGGATAGACGAGGGCTACAAATTTGGTACGTATAACATAGGTATTGACGGCAAGAAAATAACAATGCCATTGTATATGGCGATGTTTTTGTAAGGAAAAAAGTCGCTTCTACAAGTGCTATACTCATTCAATTCTGTACCAGATTCGCATTGAAAAGTGTACCACTCTACAAAACCTCCGAAAATCTGCATTTCTTCTTTGTAAAAATATGACTTTTGGGGAACTAATTCCCGAAAAGTTATAACTTTTTTGGAATTGATTCCGAAAAAGTTATATATTTGAACTCGAAAACTTGTTGATTATGATAAAAAGACTATTGCAAGATATTGTTGAAAAACGACTCTTTTCGGGGAAGGCATTGTTGTTGTTAGGTGCTCGACAAGTAGGAAAAACAACGTTACTGAATGATTTGGTCTCAAAAAGTAACGAATGTTTATGGTTGAACGGTGATGAACTGGACGTTCAAAAAATGTTTGAGAATGCTTCGGTTGACGGATTGAAAAAACAATTCGGACAGAATAAAATCGTTGTCATTGATGAAGCTCAGAGGATAAAAGACATTGGATTGCGGATGAAACTTATAACCGACCAAATAAAAGACGTTCAACTTATAGCAACGGGTAGTTCTGCCTTTGATTTGGCGAACAATGTAAACGAACCTTTGACAGGGCGGAAATGGCAGTATCAAATGTTTCCACTCTCGTTTGCGGAAATGGTTCAGCATCATGGACTTATAACGGAAAGACGGCTCTTGCCCCAACGTCTTGTGTATGGTTATTATCCTGAGGTGGTAACGAGCAATGGCGATGAAAAAATGGTGCTGAAACAACTGACCGACGCGTATCTCTACAAAGATATTCTTTCGTGGGAGAATATAAAACACCCAGATAAACTGCTTACACTTTTGAGGGCTTTGGCTTATCAAATAGGGTCGCAGGTTTCGTTCAACGAGTTGGGAGAACTTTGTTCTATGGACGCAAAAACAGTGGAACGATACGTAACATTATTGGAGCAATGCTATATAATATTTCGTCTGCCGTCGTTCGCCAGAAATCTGCGCAACGAATTAAAAACGAGCCGTAAAATATACTTTTACGATACCGGTATCCGAAATGCGTTGATAGCTGACTTCAACATGCCCGATATGCGACAGGATATAGGGCATTTATGGGAGAATTTTGTGATTGCAGAACGAATGAAGTACCTCACCTACAACGAAAGGTGGGTGAACAGTTATTTTTGGAGAACCAAGCAGAAGCAAGAAATAGATTATGTAGAAGAATCGAACGGAAAACTCCTTGCCTGCGAAATCAAGTGGAATGCAAAAACTAAAGCGAAATTGCCCAAGACATTTTCCGAGAACTACACCAACTCTGATTTTATTGTTGTTACTCCCGATACTGTGGATGATTTCCTCCTGTGATTTATCTATTCGGTCGGATTACAAATCCTCATATTCATAGCGGCTGGATTGCAAATCCAGCCGAACAAGTGGTCTCGGCTTTCGGTTTGTATATAGATGCTTCCTCTGTAACTGTTTTAATCTGAATAGACCACATTAGCGTCCATGAAGGTGCCATCGTTGGAAAAGTCAATCTCTAGAGAATACATCTTGAGACCAATCAGTCCAGGACTATATAGCCAGTAGCTGAGATGGTTCTCTACTTGGATGAATCCATCAGGTTCGGGTCCTAGCATGGCTGTTGTCTCCTTGCGTGTCGGCCGTTCGCGGTTCAACTTCTCCACCAAAGAGTCAGACATATAGTAGCGAGTCTTATGGACGGGGTGGTGCTTCCATACCCATTCGTTGAACGGCACCTGTTGCCCAAGTGTCGGCCATATCACGCATACTATACACAGGCCGATTATTACATTGAGAGTGATGACTATGGCCTTGGCGCTTTTCTTCATTTTCTAAACCATTAAAAGTTAATCACTGAAACAAACGCCGCCCGGCGGAGAACGGTGATGACAACCGTGATCAACGCATACACCAAATGCTGAAACTGATTTTGTGATTTCATACATAAAAACCATTTAGTTAAACATGTGCCCAACTTCGAGGGTTCTTACAGATTCACACTACGTTCCGGCTACCGACACGCTCACCAGAATCGACTGCAAAAGTACGATTTTTTTCGAAATAGGCCAAAAAAGTTTTTAAAGGTAAATAACAAAGCCAGGTTTCGCCTGGCTTTGTTGTTCGAATTGAAGGTGTAATGTTATTACAACTCAGCAATTTTCCATCCGCTCTCGGTGAGGACCTATAGGTCATTTTGTAGAATGAAATTTGGCGATTCAAATCTGCCGAACTTAAAAGACTTCCTTATCCCATCTTTCCCGTCAGATAAGCCTTTGTTCGTTCGTCAATAGGGTTTGTAAACATTCTTTCAGTATCTCCGTACTCAACAAGTTCCCCCAAATACATAAACATCGATTTTGACGATATGCGCTTTGCCTGCCCCATATTGTGGGTTACCATCAAGATTGTTTCCACCTTAAGAATATCGAGCAAAAGTTCCTCGATATGTTTCGTTGCGATAGGGTCAAGAGCCGATGT
>JAEEGL012029251.1_pt1 | contig 30312 bp, 23 predicted proteins | sample 9134231 | NCBI WGS metagenome assembly JAEEGL01 (sample SAMN16246548, study PRJNA631951) | gut metagenome | biome: gut microbiome; feature: rumen; material: fiber-attached | host: Bos | place: Iran: Karaj | collected 2018-10 | reverse complement strand
CTATATGATGGATAATAATAATTTTCTCCTACTTTAATACGAAACTTTTCCTCATCAAATTTTGTATCATCTCGATGACTTAAAATACCAACTTTTATAATCCAAAAGACATTATCTTTAAGTACTTCTTCACTATATTTATTTAAACTTGTAATCATACTACTATTAACATTAAAGGCTACATCATTAACAATAACCATCTCATTTTCAGTATAAACTTTAGCTTCTACAAAATATTTATTATAAACAATAATACCACCAATAATAAGCAGAACAACTAAGGCAATGATAAAAAAGGATGCATTTTCTTTTAAATAGTATTTAAATTGTCTTCTTTCACGCCTTATATAATTAACAACATTATCCTTATCAACCCCTATATTAACTTCATATTCTTCATTATCACTTTCATCTAAATGTAATTCCTTTTTATCCTTATCAAAACTAAATTTTTTAATATCAAAACCAAATCCACGAATAAAACTAAATCCAACATAAAAATAGTTTAAATAATATAAAAATGCTGTAATATCACGATAAATAATGATATTAAGAGGATTATAAGTTGTTTTCTCTAATGATGTAAAGAAATTACGAAAATAAATCCAAAAGATTAATAAAACAATACCATATATAATTAAAATTTTATAGAAAAGAATTGGTTTCTCTTTCTTCTTCATTAATTGATATACCGAAATACCAAAAGCAATGATTATAATAATCATGAAAAATACTAATGGATTCATATATTTATTTGCAATACCTTCAAAATACGTAAAATTACTATTTTTTACATAATTAACAAAAAACATATAAATATCACGTATTTCAAAGACAAGATATAAAAATATTAAAAATAATATAATATGTATTATTTTAAAATATTTAATTAAAAATGCATAAGGCTTTCTTATAATCATATTTTTTCCCTTTCTATTCGCTTATAATCCCACTACATATGGATCACTTTCTGTTCCCGTTCCTGATAGAATTTTAACAGTTGATTTTAGATGAACGGTAGGGCGACCGCCGCGCGTGTTAGCCGGATTGCTGCCGTAACCGTTGCCAATGCCATAGTTGCGGACGTACCAAACGTACGAGGTAGAATACCTATTCATTAACCACATATCAATTGAACTCGATGTACCACCTGCTTGTGGAGTGGCAAACATCTCGCCATATCTTGGTAAGCCTATATTAAATGATTGATTAGTTGCTTTATCACATACTTTTGTATTTCCACTTGTTGTATTTGCACAAACTGATAGTTTATAATTATAACCACTAGTTCCTAAATAATATGTGCCACTTGTAAATAAATCTCCATATGTACTTTGTAGTACAGCATAATATCCAGTTGTCGGAGTATTTAAATATGTATACCAAGTTCCTTCTCCTGTTGTGGTACCACTTCCCCATAATGTATTAGCAGTACCTTGACTTGTGGCAAACTTTTTAGTTGCCTTATTATCTGCATAATCCATGGCAATTATTTTAGCTTTTCCGTCTTCTACACCAATAATTCTAAATGTTTGTTCATTATTACCATTTTTTAGTTTTACATATTCACCACTAAGCCTTGTATTAATTAAATCATTAGCACGTCCAGTGTCTTTATCACCCACTATTTTATATGGACTACTAATAGTTCCGCTTCCTGTAAATTCCACCCCAGATTTTAGATAAATGGATGGACGCCCACCGTACGCGTTAGTCGGAGTGTTGTCGATGACGGTGTCAATGACGCCGACATAATCAACGCGCGAGGCGCTATATGGATTTAACAGACACCAAAAATAATCGATATAAAGATAACTTTTACCATAGGATGAACCTGTACATGCTGCACTTCCTATACACCTGTAACTATTATAATATTCATAAGAATTAAGAAGCCCTACATTGGCTGATACCATATTAGTTTCCGCTGGCTTTGTACTCCTTGTGGTATCTGCTGGCATCGTAGCATTCCACCTTTTTGTTGTATCAATAAACTCACTAGCATTATATAATGTATCATAAAAGTCTTCATTTAACCACTGATACATATAAGATGTTGTGTTAGCATCAGTCCAAAAATTAACTTGACCTGATCCATTAAAGGCAATTGACGTAATATTATTTTGCGTTATTAATTTCATACTTCCATCAGGATATACTGCAGTTATTCGCCATAGTTTACCAGAATACCATACATAGTTAAAATCAATACATTCATTGGTTCCACTAAAATATTTAACACCATCAGTATCAGTAAATATTGGATTACAAGTTTTTTTCTGTGCATTTTTAATTAAAATATCTGCTGCTGATAAGCCAGAATTAATATATTTTAAATGGGCTATTGTATGTTCTTTTTTATCTAATAAAATTAAAACTCCATCTTCTGCTTCATCATCTTTATAATCTTTAATATATTCATATATTTCTTTATAATTAGGATCACTTTGTAAAGTATTTAAATTGTCAACTATATTATTCATATAGACAATTTGACAATTATTTGTATCACCACTTTTTAACTCCAAAAAAGTAAGAAGTGAATCACAATAATTTTCATCTACAAAATCATCACATGTTATTTCTTTAATAGGATCACCCGTCATATTAATACGTTCGTTTTTATCAACACCTTTATTAAGAGCTTTTCTTATACTATAAAGTTTATAGACAATATCTATATCACTTTCACGAATAGTTTTATCAGTATATGTTCCAATCAAAGGAATAACTGAAACGTATAAAAATGTAAATATCCCTACTACGAAAAGAACAACTACCAAGGTTTCAGTCATGAAAAAACCCTTTTTATTCAAATTCTTCATTTTTCAACACTTTCCTATCTTGATTTATCGTCATTTCTATTATATAATATTTTATATAAAAATACTAGGGGAAAAATAAAAAAGAATAGAGGGATAATATGCTAGAATATGATTTTAAGAATCATGAAATCGCTGATATTGTTAATAGTATTATCATTTATGCTGTATCAAAAAAAGCTAGTGATATACACTTTGACCCCGCTGAAGGAGGTCTTCGTGTTCGTCTAAGAATAGATGGATTATTACAAGACCATACTATTGTCCCAGAAGCTTATCAAAGAAACTTAGTAACCCGTATTAAACTAGTATCTAATATGAATATTACCGAATCTAGATTACCACAAGATGGAGCGATAAAAGGAAATATTAATGGCATAAACCTAGATATGCGTGTATCTAGTCTTAACACTAACTTAGGTGAAAAAATAGTTATTCGTATCTTGGATTATACGCAAAGTGCTAATGGTTTGGAGTCACTTGACTTCTCCCCTAAAAACCTAGAAAAAATAAAAAAAATGATTAGTGTTCCTAATGGAATAATATTAATAACTGGTGCTACTGGATCTGGTAAATCAACAACTGTTTATACCATGTTACAAACCCTTAATACCCCAGATACTAATATAATTACTGTTGAGGATCCCATAGAAATGAATATTGAAGGTATTAATCAAGTTCAAGTTAACTCTGATATTGGCCTTACTTTTGGTCGCGTTTTAAGAAGTATTTTAAGACAAGACCCAAATATTATTTTAATAGGAGAAATTCGTGATACCGAAACCGCTCAAATCGCTGTACGTGCATCTATCACAGGTCACTTGGTATTCTCTACTATCCATACCAACAATTCCTTAACAACTATCGAAAGACTTATGGATATGAACGTTGAAAGATATTTACTTTCCAGCGCTTTAACAGGTATTGTTTCCCAAAAACTTGCTAGAAGACTTTGCCCACATTGTAAACAATTACGTGAATCAACCTCCTATGAAAAAGAAGTATTTAAAAGAGTTCTAGGAAAAGATGTTAATCAGCTTTATGATGCCAAAGGTTGTGAAAATTGCATTAATGGTTATACAGGACGTATCGCCATTCAAGAAGTTCTCTTAATTGATGACTTTTTACGTGATGCGATTAATAACGAGAATATAGAACGAGAAGATTTACGAAGCCTTGTTTATACCAAAGATGTTACTACTCTTTTACAAGATGGCCTAGAAAAAGTTTTAGAAGGCTATACCTCTTTTGAAGAAATATATAAATTAATTGAAATTGATGATGAACTTGATAACCGTTATGAGAGCGATAATTTTGAAGAAGCTGGTGAGGTACTTAATACTCTTCCAGAAAATCATGATACTACGAATACTGAGGAAGTTTTATCACCAGAATATAATAATCAAAATACTGAAGTATTAGATTTAGGATCACTTAATGGGTGATCCTTTTAATTTAGAAGATTACCACCATAAATCTCTGGAACTTTACCTTGTATTAATTTCATAACTATTGGTACATAATCTGTAATACTCACATAATCTGTACTAAGAGGAAGAATAACCATTAATTCCACTTTTATTTCAACAGAAATAGTAATTAAAGAATTATTAATTCCATATTCTTTAACATCTGCTTTAATACCACTTGCAACATTACCAATAATTTTTAAATTAATAGGTATCTTTGGTCCAAAATTACTTAAAATAGAATTTGTAAAAATAATACCACTTGGTATTAAAAAATAATCTTTTCCAATATTAAATTCATTTTTTAATTCATCGTATTTTCCTTCCTCTATTTTTCTTAAATTATCCTCGCAAGCATCACTAATTCGATTAGTGATTTTATTAACAATAAAACTATCTACAGTAATTGATATTATTTCATCATTATCATTTCTCTTAACAATAAAAAGTTCATCAAGTACTCCATCATTTAATAAATCATCCCTAATACTACGATTAATAACAATAGATGCAATTCTTTTTATTTCAGTTTTACTATAATTCATCATTATAGGAGTTATTTTTTTATCAATAAAATTAACAATAAAAAACGATATTATTAAAATAACCATTATAATTAATAACAAAATTCCTATTTTCTTTTTCATATTACATTATATGAAAAAAATAAACCAGATTTGATTTATTTAAAATAAGTATTAAGAAATCTTTTTTCATTTTGAAAATTAATAAAATGTTCTCGATCACGATAAAAGTTTTTATAATTATTAATATTTTTAATTTTATTAAATTGATAATTATATAAATATCTTTCTAATAAAAATCTATTGTAATAATAATATCTTTTCTTATAAGTATTTAATAGTTTATAAAACATAAAAATTATCATTAATAATAGATTTATATTATAATTAACTATATTATAGAAAATAACTAAAATAATAAATATTATAGAAATATAAAATGTTATATAAAAACTCTTTAAATAATTAAAAAAATAGCCACAGAGAATATTAAATATTTTCCCACCATCAAGTGGATAAATAGGAAGAAGATTAAAGATTAATAATGTATAATGATATATTGATATATTAGTATAAAATCTTTTTAAAAATAAAAAACCTATTACTTGAAATATTGGACCCATAACAAGAATTAATAATTCTTTTTTTAATGGTATATTAAGTGGTAAATTAAAATTAGTCAATCCTCCATAGGGATAAATAGCAATCTTATCAAGTTTATATCCTAATAATATCCCAGTTATGGCATGTCCCATTTCATGAATTATCAAAAGAAGAAAATATGGTAGAAAGTTATTAAAACTACCTGTTAAAATAATAATTAATAAAAATAAATAAAATAATTTATCAAGATAAATATGTTTCAAGATCAAGATAATTATTATCTCCTAATATACTTAAATAAAGCTTATTATCTATAACTTCTCCGATAAAACCACCCTTTTCAATATAATCATATAAATTTAAACTTGTATTTGATATATAACCATAAGTAACTGTTTTTTTATCTTCTTGTTCAACAACAATTACTTTACCTAAATCATCTTTTTCACCAATAAAGACAATAACTCCACTATTTAACGCCGGAACTAAATAGTTTTTAGAGACTTCAAGTATTTCACCATCTTGGTATTTAGAAATATTTGTATAATTAATTTTCTCATTAAAAACCTTTACAACACTATCATTATTTGTAGGTAAAACATCACCAAAATATTTATTATACATTTTACCTAAAAAACCAAACGAAATATTTTTACCAAGTACTTCATTATTCATAAATTCTTTAAATTTAGGTGAATATTCCATAACAATTAAAGCGATTAAACCAATTAATACAGCACTTAATCCTTTATTTAATATTCTTAATAATTTACTAGGCTTCTTATTATTTTCTTGCATTTTCTCTAAACATTTATATTTCATATTATCACCAGTAAATTGTATGTATTATCATAAATTAATTGCTTAAAATAAATCGACAAATTACATAAAAAAACTTATTACAAACGTAATAAGCCTTTTATTAACTGCTTTTAAGTGTCAGATATCTCAATATTATTAAAATAATTATCATATATAAAAAATGAAAGAAATATCTTAAATAATATTTAAACTATTCAAATACTTTTGTTAAATATTAGATAATAAAATGAACCAAAAATAATATTAATTAAACTATTTCTAATTTTATAAATATAATCATTAATGGTTACAATCTCATAATTAGTTATAAATACTAAAATAAAGAGTATTCCATCATAAATTAATATGTTAATTAAAATTAATAAATAGTAAACAATCATATTATTTTTTAAAAACTTAAGTACATAAATATCAATCTTTCCTAGTAATAAAAAAACTAATGGATGAAATAAAAATAAATTACTATATAATAAATCATAAATAATACCAAGAAAAAATAATAATTGATAATATTTCCTAGTATTTTCTTGATATAAAAATGGTATTAAACTAATAGTTAACATAGGATAAAAAAAGTTTAATTTATTGAAATAACTTGGCATAAAATAAACAATTACCCCATCTAAAATAATAATAATTATACTAATTATTAGATATTTCTTTTCTTTGAATAACGCTAACATATTGCACATCCTTTATATCACTCGCTAATTTAACTAAAACAATATTACCAACATCATCACTATCTTTTATAACATCTTCTACTTCTCCAACTAATATTCCTTTAGGAAATATCCCACCCATACCAGTTGTCTCTACTTTTGTACCTTTGAGAATATTTTTATTATCACTAATAATTACTTTTAATAAATCATTTTTACTGTCATATCCTTTAGTTATTCCATATATATTTTCGCTATCTTTAATAACAACACTTACTTTGCTATTCACATCATTTGTTGTAATTAATTTAATATCTGAAGTATTATTTCTAACGCTTGTTATTCTACCAATTAAGCCTTTACTATCAATAACAGCCATATCTAAAATAATACCATTATTATAACCTTTATTAATTGTCAAAGTATTAAACCAATATTCCCTATTTCTTTCAATAACTGTAGCATTAAGATAATCAAATTCTGTTAAAACATTTTCAATATTAGTTAATTCCTTTAATTTATCTATCTCCTCTTCCATAGAATTAATTTTATTTAACATAAAATCTTCTGATAATGAAATATTTTGATCATTAATATTAGCATATACAGGATACCATAATAAATCTTTTAGCCAATAATATGGATATAAAAAATCAAAATGATAATTAAAAGAAATAAATAGTAAAAAAGTAATAATAAATATAATAATTAGTTCTTTTAATTTAATCATATAAACAAATCCTTTTTATTATCATAAAAACTATAATAATTATTATTACCAATAATCATATGGTCAACAATATTAATTCCTTGTATTTTACCAATATCAATTAAAGTTTTAGTAATATGAATATCTTCTATACTTGGCTTTATATCACCACTAGGATGATTATGCATACATACAATCCCTGATGCTGACGTTAAATATGCTTCTTTAAAGATTTCTCTTGGATGAACAATACTACGATTAATAGTACCCATAAATAATAATTTCCTTTCTATTAACTTATTTTTATTATCTAAATATAGACAATAAAAATATTCTTGTTTTTTATTTTTAAATAAATGTTTATTGTATAAATAAATAGTTTCTGGATTATCATATTTTAAATTATTTGTTTCTTCTTGTTCTAAATATATTCTTTTTCCTAATTCGATTGCTGCCATAATTTCCATAGTTTTTACTTTACCTAATCCTTTGATATTACAAAAAGAATTAATGGTAATATTTTCTAAATTATTAACACTTTTTATTTCTTTTAAAACACTTCTAGCGATATCTTTAACAGATATTCCTTTAGTACCTGTTTTAATAATAATTGCAAGTAATTCTTCATTACTTAAGTTTTCTTTCCCCACTTTTTGCATTCTTTCTCTTGGTCTTTCCATTTTAGGAATATCCATTATTTTAATAATTACCACCACCTATATTTTTTTTAATATTTCTAATATTTTTTTGTTATTAATAACAATTTTATCTTCATTTTTTATTATCTCTTTATCAAGTTTTTTTATTTCTTCCATTACTTCATTATTACCAATATAGTCATTTTTTATATAAGTATAAATATTTTGATTATTAAACATTTCCTGTAATAATTTGGCATTACTTAAACTAGTAAAAGCACCAATATATACATAATATTTATTATCTTCTTCAACAATAATATAATCATCTAATTTTTTTATATTTTCTTCTAAAACATTTTTTGATATATATGATCCATATTGTAAAAGATAGATATTACCATCCATAGTCATAACTGTCTCTTCTTTATATGTAGAAAACAGGGCTTTAGAAAATACTATACATAAACTAATTGATAATAAAATAACTCCAAAATTTTTTTTAATATTGCACCTCCATTATGAGAATACTATATAAAAGAAGAAAAAAAAGTCGAAAAAAAATGTAAAGATTCCCTTTACACTTTTTTAAAACTCAATTTAAATATACAATGAATAATGATGTATGTCAATTACTTTATAGATAACTCTAATCTTAATCGGACACTATCATTCCTTTTTAATTCATAATTATCTTTATTAATACTTGTAAAATCTGTATAAGCTACATCAATTATTTCACCATAATATGTGATACCATTAACTGTATTTTTGATATATAAAACATAGTTACCTTTTGGTATATCTGTTAAATCAACAGTATTGTTATACCATGCTTTAGTTTTATCAAGATTATCAGATACTGCTAAAGTTATTGGATAATCTCCATCAGAGATACTTCCTAATTCTTTTTCAATAATAGAATAATCATCTTGATTTTCAAAAACTAATGTTCTTACTACTTCATCATCCTTACCATAACTAACACCATAATTGTGACTTGTTCCTTTAATATGTAATTTATTATCATTAATACTTATTTCATTAAAGAAATTATACATAGGATCAATTGATTTAGGAACATCTAAACTAATTAATTGATTACGAATATTAAAGATTAATGGACTATTTAAAGTTGTATAATCTACTTCAATGAAGAATTCTCTACCATCACCTTTAGCACGTCTTGTCATGTCAACATAAGCGATGTTAGTAAATAAAGTTTTTGCTTCATATTTATCATTCAAAACACGCACATAAATTGTATAATTACCAATAGGTATTACATCACTATTTAAATTAATTGTACTCTTAAACCAACCCCCACTATAATTATAAGCTTTATCATCATCTAAACTTGCCATTTCATATGGATAATCTTCCCATTTATCTAGTTTAAAAGTATATTCTTTTTTGGTTACTTCATTAACAAAGATTAATTCCTCAGATACATTTATATTATCCATACCCTTAATACCCATAAATCCACTAAAGGTAAATTGATTATTTTCTTTATGAACTAAATTATCAAACATGAAAAGAGCTTTCTTTTCTTCTAAGTTACTAATTGTAACTTTAATTTCTTTTGTTACTGTATCACCATATGAATCAGTTAATGAATAAATAACTTTATATTCGCCAGGATTATTAACATTAACGGTATTTTCTACTACCTTAATATTACCAGTAATGTCACCATCCTCTGTATCAATACCTTTAACATCCATTAAAGGATCAAAACTATTTCCTACAACAATGGTTCTATCGCTTGCAATTATAGTTGGAGCGATATTAATATAATTTAAAGTATAACTAATATTATTAATACTGCCATCAACATATCCATAAGAGATATTTCCTTCATTACTATATTGAACTTTTAAATATGTTTTATCAGCAACAATCTGTTTATCAATAATTGGTAGAAAATTATTTGTATATACTTTTAAAATACTATTTCCCCCTACTTTATCATAAACATCAATATATTCTTTAGCATTACTAATATTAACACTTAATAGATCCTTATTAATTATTTTTATATTTTGACTACTTATCCATCCTTTTTGATTAGTAGAATAATTTGTTATTACTAAATAACTTGTTGTATCATTATTTTTTACCTCTTCTAAAATTACAACATAACTTTTTGCTTTTAGACTACCTTTTTTATCAGTTAAAGTTGATGAATAGTAATAATCAACGTCATTATCCAACATTCCTACTTTAGGAGTATAATTAGTTTTTGTTGCATATGTTGTAATATTATAATTATTGACTTCTTTTGTTACATCAGTAGGTTTATTATAAGTTCCATCTTCTTTTTTAGCATTGTTTATTTTTTCAAAGAAAGAAGAATGAACATACAAAGCACCAGACCAATTATATTGTGGCCATGTACTACTATTTGACCCAATTAATTGACCTTTATTATCAATATTAGAATCACTCTGAATTTTATACCAAATATTATTGCCGTCTACAGAAGCACCTTCCACTTCTTCTAAAACAATAAAAGGAATTCCAGCTTGTTTAATCATATAAGATACTGGTGATGTCATACTTGGACTTGTACGGACATTAATATCATCATATTTTGAAACAATTAATTGATAATAATTATAATCTAACATACCATTATCTTTATCAAAACTATAATAATAACTAGCTGCTTTCTCTCCCCAAAAAACATCGGATGCATACATTACATTCATACCAGTATTTTTATTACCGAAGTGACTACCATGATATCTAGAATCCGCAACTCTTGCATAACCATAATTAACATAGCCATAACCATGTGTATAGATACTACTTCGAATATCAAGATATCCCGTTGCACTTGAATATGCTGCACCGTCTACTGCATTATGGCCAAATATATTGTTCTTATTAATTGCAATACTGCTTGTACCATTCGCTGATTCATTACGTGATAGTGAAAATGCCATCAAAGCATTTGTACCATACATTTTTTCACTGTACATAAAATATTCACTACTACCATAAAGAGAAGAATAGTTATTTACATACATTTTGCCATAAATACTTCCCTTAAAATTCAATATATTACGAATATAAGCATCTAAATCATCAATATCATAATTTGTTTTACTACGATGTGGAAGAAATAAGTAATAATTATAATAAGCATTATCTTTATTAACACTTTTTTCATGACTATTCGCTTTATAATCATCTAACATACTAATATAATCAGTATAAAAATATATTCCATCATAACTATAATAATTTCTTAATTCTATTTCAAAACCTGGTTTAGGTCCTAATAATCTTGATGATTGAGAATAACCAGAATTTTCAATATTTTTGGCATAATAATGATATACACCATTATCATTAATTTTATAATATGAAGATGATTTTACCCAAGTAATAGGGATAATTTTATAATTTGATTCACGAATCCAACCAGTTACTCCCCCAATTCTTATTTTAGCAGCCTTATTGCCATAATTCATTTCAATTAAAGCACCATCAGTTGCCCCATAACTAGCAGCATTATTCATATAAGTAATAGTTGTTTTTAAATCTTTATTTGAATATAAGTAAGTAAGAACATCACCACGATCTAAATAAACTAATGCATACTTAGCATCAACAATTTTTGTTGTACCATTACTTCTTTCTAAAACAATTAAATCAGTATCTTCCAATTCATACATTTTATTTTTAGCAGAATTATAATCATCAAAGCAGGCAACTGTTTCAATATTATCATCTATTTTAGCATGAGCAAGTTCTATTTTAGGACAAGTTTCACGACCAGTAAGATTAGTATCATTACTTTTTAATGCATAAGTATCAAAAGTACATAATAATACAAAAACAAATAATAAATATTTTAATCTTTTCATATTACCACCTACTTTCCTTCGATTTTATTATATCAAATAATACATATTCTTTCATTATTTGACACAATATTTTCGACAATATAACGTAAAATAGTGTAAAGATATCTTTACACTATTTCTTTGTATATACCATCCATAAGTGAATATAAATATATATGAATTTCTTTATCAGTTATTTTATTTAAATATTCCTGATATCCTTTTAATTGCATATTATATGCTTCATCATCAATATTCTTTAACTTATAATCAATAATATCAAAATGATCTGGATATTCAATCAACAAATCAATTATACCATGTTTTACTTCATTACTAGTATTATCAATAAATTCATACTCTTGATAAATATTTGCATCTTGAATATTTTTTAATAAAGAACTATTTAAGAATTTATTTATTTTTTCTTTATATTTCTCTTCAATATCTAAAAGATTAGGATTTTTTAAATCTAAAGTTTCTAAATAATAATGCATTTTACTACCAAATTCCATCTTTTCTTTTTCTTCTTTATTAATTAAATGTATTCCTTTTGAATAATGACTTTTCTTTTTAATAACTTTTTCTATTTGAATATTATTATTTATATTAATTTCTTTATTAATTTTCTTTAAATTATCAAATATATTTTTATTATTAATTAGATTATAGTCTTTACTAAGTTTAAGATCTTGTTGGTTAATACTTATGCTATAGTCAATAATCTTTGATTTAATGGATAATAAAATATCTAAAAAACTTTTATATTTTGACCTTTCCATATCTGAAACCAAATTATTTTCATAATCTTCTTCTTTTTCACTTTTAGGAACCACAAATATCATTTTTTCTTTAGTTCTTGTTAAAGCAACATAAAAAAGACGGATTTTTTCACTAATCTCTTCATCATAATAATTCTTCTTATATAAAGAAAACAAATAATTATTAATAAGACCATCATCAAAATAAGGCATAATTATTCCTAATTCATTACTATAATTTATACGATCTTTTACCTCTCTTGTATTAAATTCTTTGTATAAACCAGGAAAATAACAGATAGGATACTCTAAACCCTTAGATTTATGAATCGTCATCATCTTAACACTATCATTATCTTCTTGATTAAGTTGAAAACGAATATTTTCATCACTATCAAATAAATTATCAATAAACATTATAAAGTCATGGTAAGTATAACCCATTTTATTTAAAGTATCTGCTAATGTATATAAATAATCAATTTTAATAATATTATCAGTAATAGAATTAATTGTTAATAATTTTTTATAAAAATCAAACTTTTCGATTATTTCATCTAATAAATCTTGGATACTTTTGTTTTCAATATTAGTTAATATCTCATTAATTATTTTAAAAATCTCTGTATCATCATATCTATTATTTTTAATGACATCAAATAAATATTCATCTGGTAAATTAAATAAAAAACTTCTTCCTATTGATAAAAAAGTATAAGTTATCTCTTGTTTATTATTGGTACTCGTTAAAATTGATAATAATTTATAAATACTTTTAATAACATAAAAGATATTACTATTTGTTAAATATTCATCTTTATAAATATTTAATGGTACTTGAAAATAAAGAAATATTTTTTTATATAATTCAAAACTACTTGATCGATCAGTTAAAATACAAAAATCACTATATGTTGCTTTTCTCAATATCTTTTTATCTTTATCAAAGATTTGATAATTATTATTTATTTTTTTTATTACATCATTAACTATCGTAAAAGCTTCTATTTCATCTTTAGTAAATTCACCTTTTTTATCATAATCATATTCATATATTTCAAAATTATTATTTTGCTTAGTCATTCCCTCTTCAATATAAGAAGTATTACCAAAGCACATACGGTGTGAAGAAACATAATCAGCTCCTCCATAGTGATCATCCATAATTAAATCAAAAATTAAATTAATATTATTAAGTACTTCTTCACGTGATCGGAAATTCTTTAATAAATCAATTTTAATGCCACCTTGTTCTTTTTCATATTCCATATATTTATGGTGAAAAATATGGGGATTAGCATTACGAAAACGATAAATAGATTGTTTGATATCACCAACCATATATAAATTATTGTTACTAATTAGATTTATGAATTCTTCTTGTAAATCCGATGTATCTTGATATTCATCAACCATAATCTCACAAAAAAAGTTTTTTATTTCTTCTCTTATATTTTCATTTTCTCGAACAAGTTTAATTGCCATTTTACTAACATCAATAAAATCATATAAATCTTGTTCTTCTTTATAATTATTTATCGCCATATCTAATCTTTGAATAATATTAATAATTTTACGTACATAAGGTTTAGTAAGAATAATGGATTGTTTTAGTTCCTCCTTTGATAATTTAGTCTTATCAATTATTTCATCAAGAAGAGTTTTAATTTCTTCCTTGATTTTTTTTACATCATCGCCACTGCCCTTATATAATCTTGGTAAAACAATTTTTAAAGACTCATCTTTTATACTTTGATAATCTGTACTATCTAGAAGTGGTTTACATAAACTAATAACTTGACTTGTATAATCACTATCTGCTATCAAACTTAATTTTGTTAATAGTTTATCCAGTTTTTGAATATCATTTTTTATTAAATTTTCATAACTAACAATACTTTTATTTATAAACTCGTCACTATAATAATTATCTAAATAATGATTAAGGTATTCTTCCTTATAATATTTCATATTTAGTTTATTATTAAGGGATAAAATTAATTTTTTTAATTCCGTATCATCCTTAACACAAAAATCATTAATTAATTTTATTAAATCATCATCACTATTTGAATATTCTTCTTCCATGATATTATCTAATATTTCTTTAGTTTTAATGTTTAAAACATTACCATCAATAATATTAAGATTTTTTTTAACATTTAATAAATAATGATACTTTTTAACTAGTGATAAAGAAAAACTATCAAAGGTCGTTATAAAACTACTATCAACTTTATTCAATTGTTCAAAAAGATTATTTTCTTTAATTTTTTTTCGTATTCTTTCTTTCATTTCTTCAGCAGCAGCCTTAGTAAAAGTAAGGATTAAAAGATGATCAATCATAACACCTTTTTTAACTTTTTCTAGTACTCTTTCTGATAAAACCGCAGTTTTTCCACTACCTGCTCCTGCAGATACAATAATGTTTTTCCCACTTTCATAAATAGCACTAGTTTGCTCTTTCGTCCACCCCATCTTCTTCCTCCTTTCTTTGCAAATAGCAATTATTTTCTTCTTTGTGATAACATATATCACCAAATTTACAAAAGGCACAAGAAATATTTTCACCATCGATAATTTTAGGATTAATCATAAAATTTCCTTCTAAAATATTATTCATTGCCTCATATATTTTTTCTTCTGTTAACCTAATAATATTATTTATTTCATCATCAGATAATGTATTAGCGTATCTTGCAAAATTACCATCTTTATTTATTTTCATTCCATGAATCATTTCACTATTTTCATATGTTGAATCAAAGATGGAAAGTCTTTCTTTATTATTTGTTGAATAACCCTCTAATTTCATTTTATCGTACTTTTCATCTTCTAAACTTTTTTTACCTTTATTTAAACAAGTACTTAATATATGTTGTAAATAAAAGCCAGCGAACTTAATATTTTTTAATTTTTCGCTATGACTTACTAAATACAAATATATTGGTAATTGCATAGATAATCCAAATTCAAGATTTTTAATTTTAATATCAATATTTCCAGTCTTATAATCAATAATGCTAACTAATGTTTCGTTATTCTTTTCTTTATACATGATTTTATCTACAAAACCTTTAAAATGTACATAAGGACTATTCTTGATAGTTATATCAATTTTTTCTTCATATAACATTTGGTTAAATCCTGTAATAAATTGATGTTTTTTAATGACTTCAATAATGTACTTTAAATCATTTTTTAATTTTTCTAAAAAGAACTTTTCTTTATTATTTAATTTATAGTTAATTAAAAATAATTGATAACTTTTATCAAAATCAAAATCATTATCATTCATATGTCTTAAAATATCATGAAATAAACTACCAATTATAGTCATAAATGTCTCTTCATATAAATTAACTTTTAAGATATTTCCTAAATAATATTTAAAACCACATTTAAAATAATTATCAATACTACTATAAGACAAAGTTAATTCATTATTTAGATAATTAATTAACTCTTCTTTTTTTATTCCTGTAAATTGATTATTATATGCAAGATAATTATTCTTATCATACTTTGTATATAATAAATCTAAATTATTATCTTTAACACCATATTTTAAATAATTATCTAAATACTTAGTATATAACATTCTATTAGCCATATCAGAATAATTAAAACTTCTAACATATTCATTTAATTCATAATCCATATCATCTAATAAAATACTAGGATAATATTTATTAAATGATGATTTTTCTTTATAAGAAATAATTAAATTATTAATACTATTTAAATAATTTATAGTATTTTCTTTAGATAAATTATTAATTATTTCTACTTTATCAAGACCTACTAAATCTTTAATATTATCAGTAATATAATCAATATCAAGTGATAATTCTGGTATAGAAGGATTATTAAAGTTCATTAAGAAAATATATTCATCATCATTAACATAATCAAAAACATTTTTTACTTTAATCACATTATCTAAATTTTCATGACTAATTTTACTATTTTCAAGTTCATATTTAATTTCATCTTTAATATCACTTAATTCATACTGGGCATATTTATTTAAAATATTGATAATGGTATTAAAATCACTATTATCTTGATATTTTGATAGTTTTTCTATAACATCGTCTTTATTCTTATTATCACATATTAATTGATAAAAATCTCTTCCTAAAACAGTTCCCATTAAACTATTAGAGGTGATGTTATCAAAAGGTATTTGATATAAATAACTATATCTTTTAATAACTGGTATATATTCACTATCAATATTCATTAAACTAATATTATTTATATCAACACCTGACTTTAACAAATCAACTATTTTTTCAATAACCATTTCTACTTCTTCATCAATGGTTATAGTCTTATACACTGTATATTTTTTACTGGAATTATTATCACTAATAATATTAGCATTATTCAACATTTTCTTTGTATAATTATCTAATTTACCATAACCAAGGCAAACAACATCAAAGCGATTTAATATTTTTTTAAATAAAGAATCATATATTAATAGATTATTATCATCAAGTTCTTTTTTTATTTTAACTAAATAATCTAGTTTATCACAGTTATATATTTTATCTTCAATATAATATAAATTGTTAATTAAAGTATAAGCATTAGATACTTTTAATCCCTTTAAAACCAAATAATGAATCGTTTTTTCATCATAATCAAACAATAAATGCTTTTGATACTCATTTAAAGTCATGAATTTAATATTATATATTTTTTTATTAATCTCTAAATACTTAAGTATTTCTTCTTTATAACTATTTGGACATACAATTAATAAATTATTACGTAGAAAACTATAATCCATACTATCACCATTCTAATTATAACAAAAATACTTGTTACTGCGCTATATCATTTACGACATTTAGATATTAAAAAAGTAAAGTTTTCACTTTACTAATTTTCAATTCTTTGGGTAGTACAAGAAAATGATAATTCACTATAATATGCATTCATTTCATTAATTGATTTATTAAAAATTTGCATCTCTTCTGGAACAGTATCAAAACTATCAAGACCTATTTGAAATTTCGTAGAATTCTTTGCTTCATCATATTTAATGTCCGCATATTTTTTTAATCCTTCAATAATTTGATTTTTTTCCTCATTATCTACTTCATCAGGATTAATATCTTGATTTTCTTTTTCATCATTTGTTTCTTCTGGAACAAAATTACCATTTATTTCATATTTAATATTCAATGGTTTACCATTCATAAAAGTTGAACTAATTGATTCGTTAATCTTTGTACAACTTAATATTTCTAAAATATCTTTAGGTTTCACAAATTTAGGTTCATTATATAAATCTTTACCAAATAAACGTAATCCAGGTGGTAACAGCAATAAAATAACTAATATAAACAATGCTAAATAAAGTAATACATTCTTCATAACCTATCCTCTTTATCATTATATCATAAAAAAAGAATAAAAAAAGATAAAATTTATTTTTCTTGCAGGTTATGTAAAACATTATTTAAAGCATTACCAATTAACTTAGCATTTTTTTCCATTATATAATCTATTTCCTTGGTAGTAACAATCATATCGGCATTAATAGGACTTAATACTTCCCAAATTAAAGTTCTTAAACTATCATTATCTAAAAGACCAATATAACCTAATACTTCTTTCTTTTCACTATCTGATAAGTCTTTTAAATCTTTTAAATAATTAACTCTACTAATAAATTTTAATTTGTCTTGATTATTATTAATATTATTTTTTAAATAGCTTATTTTTTTTAATAAATAATTTATAGTATCAGCGACAATAACTGATGTATTAACAACTGATGGTATACCTATCGAAATAGTTGGTACACCTAGTGTTTCTTTAGACAATTCCTCTTTTATATTTCCTATTCCACTACCGGGTGTAATGCCACTTGAAGTTATTTGAATAGTTTTATTTAATCGTTCAATATTCATTGCACATAATGAATCAATACAAACAATAAAATCTGGCCTAATGCTTTTTACCACGTTTAATATTATTTCATAACTATCAATACCAGTAATTCCCATAACATTTGGTTCAAGAATAGCAACATTACGATAATTATAATCAACTTCATTAAGTAAATACATATGTCTTGTTACAATAATTTCATTTAATGTCATACTACCTAAAGCGTCAGAGATAATCTTTCGATTACCTAAACCTATTATTAAACAAGTATTATCTTTTTTTATATGACAATAATTAAGCATATTATCAAGTTCTTTAATAACAATTTTTAAAACATTAGAATAATTTAATGAATCCGTAATATCAGAATAAGAAATAGTAACGTATTTACCTTGTTTTCTTTTTAATTTATTATTTTTTCCTAAAATAATATCATCAACATGTATATCATCTTGATCATAACTATTATTTTTTATATCATCAATTCTTTCCTCAATAATTAAATCAGTTCTTAAATCATATTTTGATAAATCAACTTCATGCATACAATCACCTATAATTATTTTGTTAAAATTATTGACTTTTATGAATAATATTTGATATTATATATGTGTTTGTTAAGAAACGAGGTGAGATTATGCCAAATATTAAAAGTGCCAAAAAAAGAGTATTAACTAATAAAAGAAAAGAAGAAGAAAATGTTTTAGTAGAATCAAGAATGAAAAATTCTATTAAGAAACTTGAAAAATTAGTTAAAAATGGTAGTAAAGAAGAAAGTGTTAAAGAACTTAGTAATACTTTAAAAAACATTGATAAAGCAGAAAACATTGGATTAATTAAGAAAAATAATGCTGGAAGAAAAAAATCAAGATTAACAAAAATGGTTAATGAACTTAAATAAACCTAAAAAAAGGTTTATTTTTTTATAATTTTTTCTTTTTTATTTACATATTTTATGTTAGAATACAATTAGGAGAGTAAATATGAAGAAAGTATTTTACTTTATAATACTAGTATTAGCAGTTATTTTTGCCTATACTTATCGTGAAAATATTGTTCTTTTATATAATCAATATCTTGTTCCTATTGAAGAAAAAGTAACTAAATTAGAAAAGAACAACTATTATCGTGATTATAATTTTTCGTATGCTAAAAATACTGATAATTTTATTCCTAATAATAAAGATGATTTAATTAATATTTATTATACTGTTGTTAATAGTGGTATGACTGATTTTACTTTCTATTGTTCTAAAGACTATACTAATTGTGTAAAAGATGTTAGCGATTTTGCAAATGATCAAAACATGATATCCAATCTTAATAATTTTGTTCACCCATATAATTCTTTTAAAACCATTACAACTGAAGTTGAATCAACTGGTAAAGTATCACTAAGTATCGATAAAGTTTATGATGATGAAATGATTATTATTTTAAATTATAAAGTCGATGAAATAATGAAAAAATATATTAAAGATAATGAAAATTTAAAAGAGAAAATTAAAGTAATTCATGATTATATTATTAACAATACTACATATGATAAAGATCGTAGTGATAAAAAAATAGTTAAATATAAATCAGATAATGCCTATGGTGTTTTAATTGAAAATTATGGATTATGTGGTGGTTATACTGATGCAATGATGTTATTCTTAGAAAAGTTAAATACTCCAAATTATAAAATTGCCACAGAAAATCATATCTGGAATTATGTTAACATAGATAATGAATGGCTACATCTTGATTTAACATGGGATGATCCTATTACAGAAGATAACAAAAGTATATTAGATGATTCATATTTCTTAATTACTGATGATGAATTAAAAAGTATGGAAAAAGAAGAACATATTTATAATGCTGATGTTTTTAAATAAAAAGAGATTACTTAGTAATCTCTTTTAAAATAACGATAATTGACTTGATTCAGGTAATCCATCAAGAATATGCATATCACGCATTTTTTCTATTAAAGTTGAACTTAATTTACCACGCATCTGTAAGTCCTCAATACTTAAAAATTCTTTTTTCTCTCTTTCTTCAACAATCGTTTTACTAACTGTGTCACCAAGTCCATCAATGGTTCTAAATGGCGGAATTAAATGTCCTTCCTCAGAAACAAGAAAATTCTTTGAATCAGATTTAGAAAGACTGATAGGATCAAAAACAATTCCACGCGCTGTTGCCTCACGACAAATAATTAAACAACCTAAGACACTTGCTTCTTTATTGCTTGCCTCATATCCTTTACCTTCTAAATAAATAATTCGCTTAGTAATAGCATCATAGCCTTTAATCATAACATCAATATCAAAATCACTTTCACGAATAGAAAAATAAGCGGCATAATAGTTAATTGGATCATAAACTTTAAACCAAGCAATACGCATAGCACTCATAACATAAGCACAGGCATGAGCTTTTGGAAACATATATTGAATCTTTTCACAAGAATCAATATACCAAGAAACAATACCAGCCTCTTGCATTTTTTTCTTCCATTCCAGCCAGCCTTCCTTATCTTTTCTAGCCTTACCTTTTCTTACAAATTCCATGATTTTAAAGGCATCTTTTGGCTTCATTCCATGATTAGAAAGATATAACATAATATCATCTCGACAGCCAATTACTTCACTAAATTCACATACTTTATCCTCAATTAATTTTTCAGCATTTCCACTCCAAACATCTGTTCCATGAGAAAGACCAGAAATTTTAACCATTTCACCAAAAGTTTTAGGCTTGGCTTTAACAAGCATATTAATAACAAAATTAGTTCCAAGTTCTGGAAGTCCTAAAGTTCCAGTTTCACAGCCTATTTGACTTGCGGTAACCCCTAATGCTTCTGGACTATTTAAAAGGCTTAAAACCTTACTGTCACTCATAGGAAGTGTTGTTACATCAATACCCGATAAATCTTGAAGCATACGAAGAACCGTTGGATCATCGTGTCCAAGAATATCAAGTTTTAAAACATCCTGATCAATAGCATGATAATCAAAATGGGTTGTTCGCCAAGGTGATGATAATTCATCTGCCGGATATTGATATGGCGTAAAATCATAAACATCCATATAACTTGGAATAACAACAATTCCTCCTGGATGTTGACCAGTTGTCCTTTTAACACCGGTACAACCTTTAGCAAGTCTTTCTATTTCAGCAGTACTAACATTTGTAATACCTTTTTTTTCAAAATAGCCTTTAACAAAGCCAAAAGCTGTTTTTTCTGCAACTGTACCAATAGTTCCAGCACGATATACATTATCTTCTCCAAAGATGACCTTAGTATATGCATGAGCAGAAGCTTGATTATCACCAGAAAAATTAAGATCGATATCTGGAACTTTATCCGCATTAAATCCTAAGAAAGTAGCAAACGGCATGTCTTGCCCTTCTTTTGATAAATCACTACCACAATTAGGACATTTTTTATCCGGCAAATCATAACCACTTGCGGAATATTTTATGGATAAAGCATTTCCATCATCATCTGTAAAAATACTTGTTTTACATTTTTTGCATAAATAATGAGCAGGAAGAGGATTTACTTCCGTAATTCCCATCATAGTTGCAACAAAACTTGATCCAACACTACCTCTTGATCCAACAAGATACCCTTCATCATTCGAATGTTTAACAAGTTTCTGAGCGATTAAATAGATAACATCGAATCCTCCACCAATAATACCACCAAGCATTTTTTTAGTTTCTTTATCTAATTTTTTATCATCTTTTAATATTTCTTTAGATTCATCATCATCTTTTTTTTCTAAATCATTCTTAAGATATTCCTTTGTTAATTTAAAAACTCGATCATAACCATCTTTAACAATTTCATTTAATACCTGATAAAATATATCTTTATCATCATTATTTGGATATAATCTTCCAGTTTCAAAACGCGCAAGTTCTAATATTTTATCCCCATATAATTCATTGGCAATACGTTCTTCAATTAAATGCGGTAATTTTTCGCCATACATACTATGGGCTTTAGTATAAACCATGTCGTAAACATCTTCTCGGGAATTTTCAAATCTTGGTGAAAAAGGAATCCCACCAGTATCAATAATAACTTCCACATAATCAACTAAATCACTAATTTTTTTTGGATTATCAATAACAATTTCATGAATTAAATTATCATCTTCCAAAAATGCAAAATCATTAATCATCTCGTTAGTTGTTCGAAAATGCATTGATGGTATTTCAGTTATATCACGCCTTGCTAAAGGATGTAGTCCCCCACCTGGATTTTTTTGATTAATAATAATCTCACGATATATTTTATCTTCTCTTCTTAAATGATGAACATCTCCTGTTGCTACAATATATTTTCCTGATTCTTTTGTTAAGCGAATAATTTTTCTTATATTATTTAATAATTCTTCTTCATTTAAGAAATCTCCTGTTTGAATTAAATGATTATAACATTCTGGTGGTTGTACTTCTACATAGTCATAAAATCCAATAATGTCACGTAGTTCCTCATCACTTTTACTTCGTGCTTCAACAAACACTTCGCTTTCATAACATCCACTACCAACCAAAATGCCTTCACGAAGAGATTCTAGTTCACTTCGAAGAATTCTTGCCCCTTTATAAAAATGTTTGGTATTAGCGATAGAGATAATTTTAAATAGATTTTTAAGTCCCTTCTTATTCTGTACTAATAAATTAATATGATAATTACGTCCAAATTTGTGAATATCATCTTTATTAACTAATTTTTCTAAGTCACAAATTTTAATTATATTAATACTTGCTAATTTCTTTAACATTTTGTGAAACACTAAAGCAGTAGCAAGAGCATCATAATCACCTCTATGATGTGATTCTTCATCGAACTCAACATCATATCTTTTAGTTATCGCTGATAGCCCATGACGAGTAGCATCAGAATCAAGCAGTCTTGATAAAGCTAAAGTATCTATAACTGTATTTTTTAGTTCACCTAAATTATATTTCTTATAAGCCATTTCGATAAAGCTAGTATCAAATTTAGCATTATGAGCAACCATTGGTAAATTCTCTGTCCATTTAAGAAATTCTTTAACAGCATCTTCTTCTTTAGGGCAATCCGCTACCATTTCATTTGTAATACTCGTAACTTTTGTTATTCTTTCACTAATAGGTACGGGAGGTTTTATTAAACGATCAAATTTATCAACAATTTCACCATTTTTTAATTTTACAGCCCCTATTTCAATTATTGAATCTCCTCCTGCCGCATTAAACCCAGTTGTTTCAAGGTCAAAAACTACAAATTCATTATCCAATAAAACACTATCATTACTTCTTTTAACTATTTCAACATTATCATCAACAACAATTATCTCTGTACCATAAATAACTTTGAATTTGTCTTTTTCATCTTTTCCTTTATTATAAGAAGTAACCGTACTATAAGCGATAGGAAACGCCTGACATCCATTATGGTCAGTAATTGCAACAGCTTTATGCCCCCATCTAATTGCCTCATTAACTATATCAATGGTATGCTTCGTAAGATCAAGTCCTGTTAATCCATCCATTCCACTCATCATAGTGTGCGTATGTAATTCAATTCTTTTTTCCTCTGCATCATCAACCACTTCTTCTTTTTTATGATCAGAATAATTAACGCTTTGAATATTAAAAACTAATTCCCCTCGTGAATATTGATCAATTTTAGTATATCCAAAAAATTTAAACCAACATCCCTCTTTAAATATTGATAAATATTTTTCGTAATCCTCTTTATTTTTAGTGAATAGTTTAGCATAAATACTATTAGTATAATCAGTAATTTTTAAAGTTAATATTTTAAAATCTGACTTACTTGATTCAAATCCTTCAACACCAAACACCTCAGCTTCTAATGCGATATTAACATCTTCTCCAACAATTGTATCAATAGACATTATTTCATCATCTATTACTTTTCCCAAAATAACCCTTTTATCATCGACAGTTTCTATTTTTTTTGGTCGTCCCTCATATTTGTTATTAATAGGCTTTACTTCTTCAACAACAGGTACAACTTTTACTTTCAAATCTTTACTTATAGCATCTTCTACTTTATTACGATTAAACTCATTAATCATTACCTCCAAGATAGGATATCCCATTAGACTTAGTTTTTCATTAATTAATTTAATATCATTGCTACATTGTCTTTCTTCACTTTCATTATTAAGTTCAATATAATAACTATTATAGTTATTCTTTAAACGATCTTTTAAAAATGTTATTTCTAAAAAATCTGTAACATAATTAAAACACTCTCGAATATTTGTATAATCGCTTTTATCTAGTTGTATTTCAAGGGTGCAATTAACATGAAAAAAGTTATTTAAATATTCATTTAATTTGATATATATGTCTATATTTAAAGGTTTATCATTTTTTAAAATAATATGCATTTTTTCTTTATTAACTTTTACTTTCTTTAAAGACATATTTAAAAAAGAAGAGTATTCCTCCTCTGGAAAATTAATAGCATCTAGTAGTTCTTTAAGTTTGTTATCCATACTTTTCCTTTCTAAAGGACTTCTACTTCCTCTTCTTTTTCTATTTGCATAATATTATTAAGTTTTAATATACTACGATTATTTTTAATACAATAATCCATAAAAGAATAAATATTTAATTTCTTTAAGTCTTCATCAATTGGATATTTTTCTAAATCATATCCTATTTTATCATTAATCATCTTATTTAATAAATCATTTTTATCAACATATCCTAAATACATTAACCAAAAAGGATATATTTGTCTTTTGATAATTTTTAAAGCAGGATTGCCTAAATCATATGATGACTTTTTACCGATATTATCACCTATTTCATTAATAATTGATAACTCAATAATTGCATTTACTATTTCTTTATTATTATAGTAATCAATACCACTACTTATAGACATCCCCCTCGTTATATTTGATAATATAAGTGTTAGCACATCATATTTATCTTTTTCACTCCCCCAAATTAAACTTTTAAAATCCTTGTTATACTCCATTATTTCAAGTCTAGGATGAATAATATAAACTGTAATAACTTTTGGAAAAGGTATTCTTAATACTTTATTAATATATTTATTTAATTCTTCCTGATTATTTTCCCATAATCTTACAATATTATTTTTATGCTTAATTGTTTCCTTCTTTAATGATTTAAATAAAGCACTAGAAAGAACAGAATTATATAAAATATCATTATCTGGAATAAAATCCTTACCATATTTAATAATCTCACTACGATCCTTATAACAAAAATTATATTCCTTTTTATATTTAGTATAAAGAACCCTTTTAAACTTATCAATTTCTTGAGAAAGAGAGGCTCCATATAATATATACCATGCTAATAAATAATCATTTACTGTTATTTCTAAATTCATTATTTTCACCTACTAACTATTAATATCATAACATAGTTAGAGTAATAAATAAAGAATATTGGCACTTATTTTTAAAACATTTTTTTAAGTATTTCCTTCATTTTTTGAAAGAAATTTTTTTGTTCTATTCCTTCTTTTTTTTCCTTTGAATAAACCTTTTCATGAATAATATCCTTATTATTTAATGAAAAAACCAATTCATTTAAATTATCACTTAATAAAGCTTTAATATTAACTTTATCTTTTTCATTATTTTTTAATGGATAAACAATATCTTCTTTTATATAATATTCAGGATGCTTTTTTTGAAATTCCTCTTTTGCTAATAGTAATTCATTTTTATATTCCTTAAACATTTCTTCGTACAATATGCGATGATTATCATAGTAATTATAGTCATTTAAACTAACTATAGTTAAATGCAAATTATCTTTCATGGCAGAAGATACAAGGCATCTCCCTGCACTAGGAGTATAACCTGTTTTACCGCTTCGAAAAAAAGGATATGTAAACACCATTTTATTTCTATTAGTCCAAGAATAAGACTTTTTATCCGTTTTAACTTGATAATATTTAGTACTTGTTACTTCATTATAAAAATCGATTTTACTAGCATAACTAGAGAGAATAGCCATATCATATGCAGTAGAATAATTTTTTGTTACTTCATCAAGTCCATGAGGATTATTAAATACTGTATTATTCATCCCTAAAAAACTGGCTTTTTTATTCATTAATTTAACAAAACCCTCTTCACTACCTCCAACAAAATATGCAATAACTTCTGCAGCATCATTTCCACTTCTAAGCATCATCCCATATAGCAAATCTCTTAAAGTCATTTTCTCATGATAAGATAAATAAATACTTGTTCCATACATTTTAAGTATTTCATCACCAGTTTCAACATAAACATCCAAGAAATCTTTTGCATATTCATAAGCAACAACAAAAGTCATAATTTTCGTTGTACTAGCGATTAACTTTTTTTCATAAGCATTATTTTGATATAATATACGGCCTGAATCAACATCCATAACTATAGTACTAGAATTACTAGCTTTAACATTTAATGAAATAATTATAATTATTATTAAAATTATTTTTTTCATAATACCTCTTTATATTATATAAAAAAAAGAAATAAATAATGCTATTTATTTCTTATAATATCTCTTATTTCTAATGGTAATAAATTTACTTTTTCTAAATCATTAAAATCTACAAATGCATAATCTGTTTTATGATTATCTTGATTTTCTTTAATAGTTAATAATTTTTGATAATCATCTTCATCCATTACATATTCGTATACAAAAAAGAATTCATGAAATTTTATATTATCCATTTCAAAAAAATACTCTAGTGTCTCTTTAAAAATAATTTTGTCATCTACCAAATTAAAATTCAATTCTTCTTTTATTTCTCTTTTAATTGCATCATATCTTAACTCATCTATTTTAATTCTTCCTCCAGGAATAACAGAATTTCCTCCATTTATTCTTGGAATTTCCAATAATACCGCATTTTGATGCTTAAAAATTATTCCTACTCGCATATTTAATTTAATATTATCCACCATTATTGCTAAATCACGCATTAAATACCTCCAAAATAATTATAACATAAAAAAGAGGGAATGTCCCTCATCTATATTAAACACTTAAATAAGTGTACAATATATTCTATGTAAAATAATCAAATAATTACCGTTTTTATAAAAATTAGTGATAAATTTAAATAATTAAGAAAAAAAAGATTAAATTAGTCAATATATTTCTTTAATATATACGCATATCCTCTGGGTATTTTATCATTATCAATTAATTTTATTATTTCATCTTTAGTATACCATTTCACTTGTACAACTTCATCAGGTTGTAATACTAATTCATTTATATCAATAAAAGTATCAGAGTAAAAAACATTAAATATATAACTATTATATGGATATTTTATTGTATCTAATTTTTTATATTGTATATCCACTATTCCTAATTCTTCTTTCAGTTCTCTTTTTAATGCCATTTCCGAAGTTTCACCTGAAAGTACATGACCACCAGGGATTGCCCATTTATAATTATTTCTTTCAGTTGCTTGTTCTAATAAATATTTATCTTTATTTTTTATTAATATATAAGATTGCATAATATTTGTTCCTTCTGGAATTTCATCTACTCTTCTTATAATTGTTTTATCAAGCTTGTTAAACTGATTATCATATAAATCCAATATTTCTTGTTTCATATATTCACCTTCTACCTTTATTTTAAACTTTATACTACTATATAAATCTATACATATCTTTAGATGTTATCACATTCTATGATTTTTTTCTTCAATTGTTTCAAGGTTAACATTGATTAAGCCTTCTGGTGAAATTTGAACTTGTTGACGATAATAAAATTTAATATTTCTAAAACTAACACCAAATTCTTTTCTTATTATTCTTAAAAGTTCAATTTCATCTTCCGTTAAATTATTGCGATTTCTATAACTTTGTGACGTTATAAACGATATTTCTATGTCCTTAATTTTACCATTGGTATTAGCTTTTATTTTTTTAGCACATACTCTTAATTCTTCAAATGAAGACGACTGCTCTTCTTCCATAATGATATGGCCAAGTAGTCGATGTACTTTTTCATCAATAGTTTTTATAACAACTGCCACCCCAACACAAGGACCTAATCCATATGTTTCTAAATATTCTTGCGATTCACCATCAAGTACTATACATTCACCCATATCAACATCTATTACATTATTTACCATATTAGTTCCTCCGCTTTTATTATAATATATTATCTTATTTTTCTTTTAAATCGATTATAATAAGACCATATAAATTTATAATATTTCTCTTCATTTTTCATAAATACTTTAACTATTTCATTTGCAGTAGTATATGCTATATTATATTCTTCTTCTGTTATAAGATTTTGATTCAAAGCTTCTTTTAATTCATCTTCATCCATTATATATGGCTTATCATTATTAGGAATACATATATCCAATTTCATATCAATAAAATATGGATTATCTTCATCACTAAAATTATTTTCTTTTGTAATATCAAAATAACTCTCTATCAGATTGTTATTATTATCAAACATTACCGTTAACCACCAATGTTTATTCTTAGGGGCAAAAATCAATTGTTTGAATCCATCATTTGCAATCATTACTTTACCTACTGGCGAGTCAACAGTTAGTGGCTCAGAAACCTTTATCATGTTAAGAAAGCAAACTTTTCCTTCCATATATTCACTTTTAATATCTTCTATGATTACTTCTTTTTTTAAGACTCTCTTCCAGTCATCTCTTCTTAAATCTCTTTTTCCTAATTCCATACTAACACATCCTAAAATTATTATATCACATAAATTCATATTCTTTGGCAATTATTCTATTGTCAGAACAATATTCTATCACAAATATATTCTCCTTTTTACAAATAAGCATTTCAACCGCATCATTATGATTTATTTTTTCATTATTTTTATCTCATTATAATAATTCATATTTACCCTCTTCATATTTTTGTCACCAGTGGTGACACTTTTTTATGGACTACATGTTTCAATCTTTAATTTGTTATTTTTGATTTTAAATATAATACTCCCATCCTCGTCTGTTCTGTATATTTTAGATTCTTTTAGATTTTCTAATACTTCCTTATTCGGATGACCATAAATATTATTTTTTCCCACAGAAATAACAGAATATATTGGTTTTATAACATCAATAAATTGCTTGCTACTGCTTGTCTTAGAACCATGATGACCTACTTCCAATATTTGATATGTTGATAGTTTATTTTTCTTTAAATAAATAGTTTCAGAATTAATTGAGGCATCGCTCATCAATAATATCTTAATATTATTTTTACCATCCTCTATACTAATAATCATGCTACTATCGTTTTCTTCTTTCAAATTATAACTTTGAACATTAAAATTAATACTATCATAAGAAAAAATATAATTAGATAATTTTTGATAACTAATTTTTTTATTTTCTAAAATTTTTATTAATTTTATTTCATTATCATTATAACTATTGCTATTAAAATAAACATTTTTTATTTTTATATTATTTACTAAATTATAACTTGATCCTAGGTGATCAGTATCACCATG
>JAEEGL014095065.1_pt1 | contig 30313 bp, 17 predicted proteins | sample 9134231 | NCBI WGS metagenome assembly JAEEGL01 (sample SAMN16246548, study PRJNA631951) | gut metagenome | biome: gut microbiome; feature: rumen; material: fiber-attached | host: Bos | place: Iran: Karaj | collected 2018-10 | reverse complement strand
GAATCTCTCTTACTGACACAACACCATTAGTTGATCTGTTTAACAAAACAAACTTCTGTATCGGTGACAGTACCGAAGAGCCAACATTGTTTGATTCATAAACACCGATTAGAGAAAAATTTTAGTGGACACTAATGACCTCAGGTCGAAGGATGAAGGGTTTCCTGCTTGAGGGATTCGATGTAGTTGTCGATGCGGCGGAGTTCGCGCGGGATGCGGATGCCCTGCGGGCAGCGCGGCACGCACTGGTTGCAGGAGATACAGTGGTCAGCCTGGCGGACGGATTCTATCGCCTTGTCATAAGAGGTCAGGTAAGCCTTCCTGAGCTTCCTGAAGTCCTTCTGACCCGTGCTCTGCGCGATGAGCCCGTCGTTGACGCTGGAGTTGTAGTGCTTGAAGATGCCCGGGATGTCGATGCCGTAAGGGCAGGGCATGCAGTACTGGCAGCTGGTGCAGGGAACGAGCGGGTAATCGCTGATCAGGCCGGCCATTTCTTCCAGGAATGCAAGTTCCTCCTCAGTTAGAGGCTTGAAATGCTCGAAGGTGGAGACGTTGTCCTGGAGGTGCTCCATATAGGTCATTCCGCTGAGCGCCGTCAGGACCCCGGGCATGGTTCCGCAGAAGCGGAACGCCCAGGAGGCGACGGAAAGGGATGGCTCCCTTTCCTTGAAGCGCTCGGCTACAGGCACGGGCACGCTGCTGAGGCGTCCGCCGAGCAGCGGCTCCATGATGACCACGGGTATGCCCCTGGAGGCCAGCTGCTCATAGGCGTACTTGGCGCTGTAGTTGCCGTGGGTCCAGTCGACATAGTTCATCTGGATCTGGCAGAAGTCCCAGTGGTAGGTATCGTGAAGCGCGAGAAGGTCGTCCAGCCCCTTCTCCGTACCATGGAAGGAGAATCCCAGGTTGCGGATGCGGCCTTCGGAACGCTCCCTCAGGAGGAAATCCATCAGGCCATTGTCCAGGAAGCGGTTCTTCAGGGCGTCCAGGCTGGCGACATTGTGCAGCAGGTAATAATCTATATAGTCGGTGTCATAGAAACCAAGGGAACGCCTGTACATGGCCACGCCCTCCTCGTAAGTAGGCTCGAAGCCACGGTGGTTGGAGAGTTTGGTGGCGATGTAGTAGCTGTTCCGCGGATGACGCGAGAGCGCCTTGGCCGTGGCAGCCTCGCTCTGCCCCTGGAGATACACCGGAGCGGAGTCGAAATAATTGACTCCGTGAGCAATGGCATAGTCCACCATCCCGTTGACCTTCTCCTGGTCTATGACTTCCTTTCCGGTCTCGTCAACAGTCATTGGCCAGCGCATGCAGCCGTAGCCCAGGAGCGACACCTTGTCGCCGGTATTGGGATTGGTACGGAGCGGCATCCCGTCGGAAACCTCCACGTCCTTCCCCTTCCCTGCAGGGCCCTGCCTGCAAGCGACGGCGGCCGCGCCCAGCGCAAGCGCGCCGGCGCCCGCCTTGATGAAGTCCCTTCTGGATATGTCTTTCATGGCTGCGGACCTACAGGGTTTCCTGCTTCAGCTGCTCCACATAGTTGTCTATGCGGCGCAGTTCACGGGGGATGCGGATATGCTGCGGGCAATGTGGCGAGCACTGGTTGCAGGAGATGCAGTGGTCCGCCTGCCGGACGGACTCTATCGCCTTGTCGTAGGAGGTCAGATAGGCTTTCTTCAGCTTCCTGAAGTCCTTCTGCTCCGCGCTCTGGGCTATGTTGCCCTCGTTGACGGCATCGTTGTAATGCTTGAAAATGCCGGGGATGTCGATGCCGTAAGGGCAGGGCATGCAGTACTGGCAGCTGGTGCAGGGAACGAGAGGATAGTTGCTGATGAGGCCGGCGGCCTCCTTCAGGAAGTCCATCTCTTCGTCGGTCAGAGGCTTGAAATGCAGGAAGGTCTTGAGGTTGTCCTCGAGATGCTCCATGTAGGTCATTCCGCTCAGGGCCGTCAGGACCCGGGGCTTGGTGCCGCAGAAGCGGAAAGCCCAGGAGGCGACCGAAGCGTCCGGCTCCCTCTCCTTGAACTGCTCAGCGACCACCTTGGGCACGCTGCTGAGGCGTCCGCCGAGCAGCGGCTCCATGATGACCACGGGGATGCCGCGCTTGTCAAGCTCGTTGTACAGGTACTCGGCGTCTCCGTTGTACCAGTCCACGTAGTTCATCTGGATCTGGCAGAAGTCGAAGTGGTACTTGTCGTGATAGGTCATGATCTCGTCGAATCCCGGAAGGGTGGGATGCACCGACAGTCCGAGATTGCGGATACGGCCAGCCGCACGTTCGCGGACGAGGAAGTCCATCATTCCGTTGTCGACGGCACGGCGGCGCCAGTCGTTGCCGTCGCGTACTATGTGGACCAGATAGTAGTCGATATAGTCCACCTGGAGGTTCCGGAAAGATGAGAGGTACATCTCCCTGGAGGCCTCGAAGGACGGGTCCGACATATTGGAGAGCTTGGTCGCGATATAATAGCTGTTGCGGGGATGGCGCGAAAGTGCTATGCCCGCGGCGGCCTCGGACTGTCCCTGCAGATACACGGGGGAAGTATCGAAATAGTTCACTCCGTTCTCGATGGCACGGTCGACCAGTTCGTTCACCGACTCCTGGTCCACCACCTGCTTTCCGTCAGGTCCGGCTGTCATCTGCCAGCGCATGCAGCCGTAGCCCAGGATGGAGACCTTGTCTCCGGTATTGGGATTGGTGCGCAGCGGCATGCCTTCGGACACCTCGGCATCCTTGCCCTTCCTGCCGGAACCGGGCTTGCAGGCCGCGGCGGCGCCGAGCGCCAGCGCGCCGGTGCCTGCCACCTTCATGAATTCTCTTCTGGATAAGTCTTTCATGGCCGTCAGTCTTTGATGTGAGCTACAAGACCTTCCACGTGAATGGCGCTTATCGGACGCGAAGGGCAGAGATACTCGCACTTTCCGCAGCCGATGCAGCGGTCCTCGATGACGCTCGGAATGAGCGGGGAAACCTGGCTGGAAGGGTCCTTGCGGACCATGGAGATGGCGCCGGCGGGGCAATGGGCGGCGCAGCTGCCGCAAGTGACCTCGCCGCCAGCCGCCACGCACAGGTCATAATCGACGACGGCGCGGCCTATATGGACCATAGTCTTCTCCTCCTTGGTGATGGGAAGGATGGCGCCGGCGGGACAGACCTGCGAGCAGTTGGTGCACTCCGGACGGCAGAAGCCGCGTTCGAAGTCCATCTTGGGCTGCATCAGGTGACCGGGATCGGTGCTCGGACGCAGGACGTTGTTGGGACAGTTGGCCACGCAGAGCTGGCAGGCCGTACAATGCCTGTAGAAATTCCTGACGCTCTGTGCGCCGGGAGGTACGAGGCGGTTCTCACGCTTGGGAGCCTTCTTGGGAACGACGGGTGCGAGGCCGCCGTCAAGCTTGGTCTCCTGCGCCTCGAGCGCCAGGGCCGAACCGGCCATCAGGGCGCCGAGCATGAAGGCGCGCTTGCCCGGATCGGGCTCCGCCGCCTTCTCCTCCGCGGGAGCGGCAGGAATGGCCGAAGCCTTCTTCGGCCCGTAAGCGAAGCGAAGCCTGAGCGCCCCTTCGGAGCACTGCCCGATGCAGTCGAAGCAGACGACGCAGCGCGAGCAGTCGACCTTGTGCGCCCCCCCGTCGATGCAGGAGGCCTTGCAGTTCTTATAGCATTTGCCGCAGGCGATGCACTTGCTCTCGTCAATGGTCATGCGGAAGAGGGAGAAACGCGATATGAAGCTCAGGGTCGTGCCGACCGGGCAGATGTTGTTGCACCACGAGCGTCCGTCCGTCCAGGCCAGGTAAGTCACGCAGACCAGGGTCAGGAATGCGATGAGAGGGACCACCCATCCACTGGGATGCACTATGCTCGTAACGATGCGGCCGTACGCGCTGTACGGGGCGATGAGAGCCACAAGTACCTGGATACCAAGTATCAGGCAGAGCACGAATACGGCCCACACACCATAACGGAGGGCCTTGTGCTCAGGCTTGTAGCCGAATGGCTTCGCTATCCGGCGCTCGAGTTTAGGCACGGGCTTGCCAGCGGCCTTTGCCTTGGCAGCCCGACGGGCAAAGCGCTTCATCTGGATCTTCCCGAGCGTACGCCTTACCCAAAGCACGATGTCCTGGTACACTCCCAGAGGGCAGATGACGGAACAGTAGATGCGTCCGCAGACGAATGTCAGCAGCACGAGCGCGACTATTACGGCCACGTTGAGCGCGAGGCATGCGGGCAGGAACTGGAGCTTGGCCATCCAGCCCCACCACTGCTGCCCGATACCGACGAGGAGCAGGGTGATGCCGACGAAGAAGATGGCTGCCAGCGCTATTCTGAGTCTTTTCAGCATAAACAAGTCTTTATTTGCGGTTAAGTTGTCCTACAAATATAAGACTTTATGCTTGAAAACCAAGTATCAGAAACTGTATCCCAGGCCGAAAAGCAGTGAATTTCCGAGTGTCTGCGAGGCGGTAAGGAACGCGACGTCGAGCGAAATGCCCGAGAACTGGAGGCCGAGGCCGAGCGATGCGTACGAGGCCAGGGCCTTGGCGGAGTCACCGTAGTGGTAGCCTGCACGGATGAAGGCGATATCTGCAATGCTATACTCCAGACCCAGGCCGGCCATCAGCGCGCCGCTGAAGAGGTAGTCAGCCTCGGCAGAGGCAGTAAGGCCAGCGGCCGAGAAGGATCCTCCGGCCCTGACCAGCATCGGCTGGGCATAGGACGCACCGCCATAGCTTATCGGGGTACCGAGGTTGCAGACTCCGGCGGCGGCGCTGAAGGACTCCCCTGCGTACATTGCCGTAATGTCTGCACCCATTGCCGATCCCTTCATTTCAGGGGCGATGGAGGACGAGGTGAAACGGCCGGTGACGCCGAGCGAAAGGGTTTCTGTGACGGCGAACGAAAATCCGGCGCCGGCTATGAGGTCGGCCGGAGCGAAGCTCCCGGTGACCTGGCCGGTGGCCGAGGTGATGTCGTAAGGCTTGTCGCGCAGCATCCGTCCGCTGAATCCCAGGGCCATCCTGCCGCTCAGTTTATAATAGAAACCGACTCCGGCCAGCATGTTTCCGGCAGTCCCAGGAGCCCACATGCCGTATGTTGCACCGACACGGAAATCCTTGGAGGACAGGGCCATGGCCGCCGCGTTGTTGTCCACGGCGAAGGCGTCCGCGGGGCGGGCCAGGGCGGCACCACCCGTAGCCGCTGCCGCCGGGTCGGCCCCGACCAGCAGCGAAGGGAGCGCCTGGGCCGACGCGGCCAGCGCGAATGTCATCGATACGAATATGGCTATGATCTTTCTCATTGCACGCTCATTTTATTGTTTGACAATGGTGAACCGGTCATTTCCTATCTTCACGTAATAGACGCCGCCGGGCTGTTCCCTGAGGTCTATCGCCAGAGGGGCGAAGGGGTCGAGAGCGGCACCGTCCTGCGAATACACGACGGCCCCTGCCCTGTTGGAAATGCTCAGGTCAGCCGTCTTCGCTTCTCCGGGACGGATGTAGAGGAAATCCTTGACGGGATTGGGATACAGGTCATAGGGACGGGAGCTGTCGCGCACCAGCACGCGGAAAGCGTGCGAGGCGCTCTTGCCCCGGGCGTCCGCGGCCGTGACGGTCAGGGTCGTGGACCCGAAGGAATTGCTCTTCACCGAAAGGACCCCGTCCGCTACGGTGGCGTTCACGATGATGCTTGTGGACGAGGACTGCACGGTATAGGTCAGGGTCTCGCCGTCGGGATCGCTGAAGAAGTCGGACAGGTTGAAGGTCTTCTCCTCAGAAGTGGACGTGAAGAGCAGGTCGTCGAATCCGCCTTTCGCCTGCGGAGCTCCGTTGGGAAGTATGGTATAGCTGAAGGATTGACGCGTGACGTCGAAACCGTCGCTCAGGGTTATTTCACCGGAATAGGTCTTGTCCTCTTCGGCACCGAGGGCGTTTACGGACAGGATCAGCGTCTCACCGGAAATGGAAGCTGTGAGTCCGGGAAGCCCCTTGGTGACGGACACCTCAAGGTCGTGGCCGTCGGCGTCGGAGAAGCGGAAACGCATGCTTCCCGATGCGTGCGAAGCCAGGCGCAGGGACGTTCCGTCCAGCGCCTCGATGACGGGCATGCTGTTGCCGCCGGTCCTGACGGTCTGCTCGGTGGACAGGTCGGAGAACGTGCCGAGAAGGTTCTCGGAGCAGATGCGGATATGGTAGTCAGTACTGAAATCCAGGCCGGAAAGGGTCAGCGAAAGGGCCGTGCCGGCCGGCTTCCCTCCTCCGGTCACCTTGACCTTCTCGACTCCCTCGGCAGGATCTGAAGGATCCAGCGAAGAGAGGGAACCCTTGCTGTAATAAACGTCATAAGCGTAGGGAGTCTCACCGTCGGCGTTCACAGGCACGGTCCAGGCCAGGTCCAGATAGTTCGCCCTGGGCGTGACCTTGAGGTCGGAGACAGGCGCGGGCCTGGCGTCCGACGCCTCCGCCGTCAGGGCGGCATAGGCGTCGACAAGCCCCGCGCCCAGCCTGGTGGCATAGGACCCGTTCTCCTCGAGAGCCCTCTTGTTAGCCGTGCTCTGCAGCAGGTAGATAAGCTTTTCGCGGGTGAAGCCCTTGCGTCCCGCGCCGTAGTGCGAGACGATGAGTGCGGCCACGCCCGTCACGTGCGGGGCCGCCATGGACGAGCCCTGCATGTTGCCGTATTTGTTGTCAGGCAGGGTGGAGAGTATGAAGGTCCCCCGGTTGGCATCGCCGCCCGGGGCGGAGATATCCACCCACTCGCCGAAGCTCGTGAAATATGAACGCACATAATTGGCGCTGAGAGCGGCCACTGCGAAGACGTTGTCGTCCATCGACGGATGCTCGATCTCGCGGCCGTCGTTGCCGGCGGCGAAGATCATAAGGCCGCCTGCCATGGGGCCGGTCTGGACACCGTTCTCGTCAAATCCCGCATACTCATTGAAATAATCAATGGCCTCGACATATGATTTAGGAGTCGGAGCTTCGTTGTTGACGAATCCCCAGCTGCAGTTCATCAGCACGGCGCCGTTGTCGGCCGCATAGACGAACGACTGCGGGGTCAGTGAACCGTTCCTGCCGTCCATCATCTGGGTGACCATTATCCTCGCTCCGGACTCCGGCGAACCGTCGCCGCCGGCTATGCCGCTGACACCGATGCCGTTGTTGTTGACTGCAGCGATGGTGCCGGCCACGTGCGTGCCGTGGTCGCCCGGCTCGATCTTGCCCACCGGTACATCGCCGCCGTAGGTGACGAAACTGTATCCGTATATGTCGTCGACATATCCGTTGTCATCGTCGTCCTCGCCCTGACGGCCGTTGAGCTCGGCTTCATTGACCCACATGTTGGCCGCGAGGTCCTCGTGGGCATAATCCACGCCGATGTCGTTGACCGCCACGATGACCTGGGGTTTTCCCGTCTCTATGGTCCAGGCCTTGAATGCATTGACGTCACATCCTTCCGCCCACTGGTCCTTTCCGCCGGGGTTCTGGTAGTGCCACTGCTGTGAAAGCCTCGGGTCATCGAAAGGATATGTCAGGTCCTGCCGCCTTACCTCGGGGATGAACTCCACGACTTCCACGCCGTCGAGGGCGGAGACGGTCTCGCCCGCCTTGGTCATCGGGACCGAAGACGCATCGAAGCGTATGTCATACCACAGGTGCAGCCCCGCGGCGCGGTGCCTGGCCTCCCATTTCCCCGCAGGGGGGAAGGTCCTGGTCATGGTATATGCGCCGAGTGCGGACAGGTCGAAGGATTCCGACTTCGTATCGACGGGCTCATCCTTGAATTTTACGCGTACGATGCCGGGGACGGAAGCGGCAGGGACCTCGAATGCAGTACGGTCAGCGGCAGGTCCCTGGACAGGGGTTTCCACCCTGGTACAGGCCGCAAGTGAGGTCAAAGCCAGAAGAACGGCAAAAGGTCTGTTCATATGACGGGTATTTCTGTTTGATTGTGAGAAAAAACGGACACGGAAAAGAACCGTGTCCGTTTTTCAGATATTGGTTCCCTCTACTGGAGGAGGGCGTTGAGGTCGGGACCGCCGGGCAGGCTGAGGTATTTGGCACCCTCGCCGAACCAGCTGGTGCTGTTCTCGATCACCATTGCGAAGTAGAACTGGGCTACCTTGTCCATCACGAACTTGTTGTTGGCGTCGTCAGCGGCGATCTGGCTGCTGTAGGCGCTGGGGACATAGTAGTAGATGTAGCAGGTCGCGCCAAGGTCCACATAGGTAAGGCCGGTCTTGATGACCGAACTGGTGAAGCCGATGGTACCGTCAGCCTTGAGGAAGAACTCGATCATGGGATCGGGAGTATAAGTGACATAGTCGGCAGCCCATGCGGCGATGAGCTTGTCCTTCGGGAACGGATTCAGTATCCTCCAGCGGTCGAACCCTTCAGCCTGGAGCACTTCGACCTGGATGATGCCGAGGTCGTCGTCGGAAGGCTGGAGTGCGAGACCGTCATAGAACTGGCCCTTGCCGAGGGAGACCCAGGTATATGCCTTGGCCAGGGTGACGTTGATGGAGGAAATCGAGGTGTTCGCGTCATACTGCGACTCGTCTGCAAGCGAAATGGCTCCCTTGTAGGACTTGCCGACCTCCATGGCGCTGATGTCCAGGGTGACGTCGGTCTGGTACTCACCGGCATTGAAGGTGACGCTGGCCGGGACCTTTACACCCTCGGGGAGGGTGGACTTGAGGTTGACGGTCAGGGAACCGTCGGCGACGGCGCGCGCAACGGGGATCGTGAATGTCGTTGCCTTGGCATTGACTTCAGTGTCACCTGCCGCGGTCTTCGTAAAGGAAACACCGTTGTCGGGACCTTCGTGATTGTAGATCGTTCCGATATTGTCGACGTTGCACGAAGCGAAAAGTCCGGCAATGCTCAGGATGAAGATGCTTCTGAATATCTTTTTCATATGCAATCGGTCTTAAGTTGATTATTCTTCTTCCGCAGGAGGGGTCAGCGAAGGATCGTCACCCTCGGTGTCGGTAGCATAGCTGCCGATAGGGTTCTGGACCATGCGCTTGTTGGCGTCGAACTCCTTCTGGGGGATGGTGAGCACCCAGTCGAAGGACTCGGGGTCGTCAAGATGGAGGTTGGACATAAGGGCTGCCGCGGGATGGCCCATGGCCGTCGTACGGACGAAGCCCTGACGGAGACGCTTGATGTCGTAGATGCGGCCATACTCGCCCCAGAGCTCGATACGGCGCTGGAGGATGATCTCCTCGAGCAGGGAACCGGTCTCGTCGGTGGTGATGGTGGCAAGGGCGGTACCGCTCTTGTTGGAGCAGTCGTAGTCGGCGTCACGGGTCTTCATGAGAGCGTTGAGAGCGGTCTTGGCCTCGGACTCGTTGCCCAGACGGCAGGCGGTCTCGGCGATGATGAGCTGCATCTCGGGAGCGCGCATGAAGATGTGGTCGGCACCGGTCTGGGGATCGTTGGGATCCTTGAAGAGGAACTTGTACTGCTGGTAGCCCTTGGTGGTACCGTCGTTGAGTACCTCGTAGCTCCACCAGTCCTTGGCACGCTTGTCGTTCTCGCCGAGCTTGTCATACAGCCAAGCGGAGCAGCACTTGCGGGAAGCATTGCCGTATCCGCCGAAGCGGTAGTCCATGTGGGCGAGGAACTGGGGGTTGGTGGTACCCTGGGTGGAGATGATCTCGGCACCCCAGAGGACGCTGGCGTGCTCGGCATCGTTGTACTTGAAGCTGGAGTCATAGGCGTAGGAAGCGCCGGCGACTGCGATCGCGGCAGCGTCGTGGGCGGTCTGGTAGTCACCCATATAGAGGGCGATACGGGCCTTGATGCCGTTGGCGACATACTTGTCGATGTGGGTGACGTGCTCCTGGACGTGGTTGCCGATCAGCTCGATGGCCTTGTTGATGTCGGACATCGCCTGGGCGAAGACCTCGCGGTTGGTGGAGCGGGGCTGTCCGGCGGTACCTGCGAAGGTAGGCTCGGTGTAGATCGGGATGCTCAGACGGTCCTCATGGCCGATGTAGCTGCGGGCGAAGATCATGGCGCAGTATGCATAGCTCCATGCACGGATCGCATAGGCGTTGCCGAGGATGTAATTGATCTCGGCAGGGTCGCCCTCGATCTGCTCGGCGGCGTCGAGGATGTAGTTCACGTTGGAAATCAGGGTGTAGTAGTAGTTCCACAGGTCGTAGGAACGCCAGGTGCTCGCGGTGTAGCGGGACTTGACGTTGTAACGGTAGTCGAACCAGAACCAGCCGTTACCCTGGGCGGCCTGGACGAAGTCCTCACCCATGAGATCGGCCATCAGGTTGTAACCCTGGGGACCGACGCACTGGTGATAGTTGCCGGTGGTGGTTACGCCCCACTGCCACATGAAGCGGTATGTGCCGTTAAGGGCCATCATTGCGCCCTCGGTGTCGTTGAACATGGTGTCACCGGTCACGGCATCCGTGGGGTTCGTGTTGAGGAGCTCCTTGTCGCAGGCGGTGAAAGCCAGGGCCGCGACGGCGATCAAAGCAAAGAATATCTTTTTCATAATCATTACCTCCTTTCAATTAAAAGTTGATGTCGAGACCCAGGGAAACGGTCCTGGTAGGAGTGTAAGCCCAGCTGGTGCCACCCGTCATGTTGTACTGAGGGTTGAGACCGTTCAGCTTGGTGAAGAGCCACAGGTTGTCGCCGGTGGCGAAGAGGCGCAGGGAGCGGATACCCGCCTTCTGGGTCCACCTGGACGGCAGGGTGTAGCCGAGCTGGATGGACTTGATGGCGAAATATGAGGCATCGACGAGCCAGCGGTCGGCGGCAATGTTGGTCGAACCGAGCTCGAGGATAGGGACGTCTGTCACGTCGCCGGGCTTCTGCCAGCGGCGGAGAACGTGGCTGCTCCAGGTGTCACCGGAATAGGCAACCTCCATTGCGCTTGCATAGACGCTGTCCCAGACATAACCGCCGAGGGAGAACGTGGTCAGGAAGCTGAAGTCCACGGGACCCCACTGGAAGTCGGAACCGAAAGAACCCTGGAATACAGGCTCGCGGCTGCCCCAGCCGATGTACTTGCTGGCGGTAGCCTTCGCGGTCTCGCTGGTCTTGTACTCGTATCCGAAGATCGGGTCGCCGGCCTTGATGCCGCGCTCATCGTCGTTCTGGATCTGGACGGTGTTGGGGATGTTGTAGGACTTGGCGACCTCTGCGGCGTCATAGCCCTGCTTGGAAGGATCCTGCTCGACCTCCTTGTAGGCCCAGTAGAGCATACGGCCCGTAGCCGGATCGACACCGGCGGCGCGGGGAGTATACCAGGAGTAGATCGGGAGACCTTCAAGGATGATCTGGCTGCCGCTGAGGATACTCGGGGACTCACCGGTGAGCTTGAGGACCTTGTTGCGGTTGAAGTAGCCCATCAGGGTGCTGCTGGCGCGGAAGTTACCGTTCTTGAGCCAGTTGACGCGGATGGTGGCCTCGATACCCTGGTTGGCCATCGAACCGACGTTGGCGTTGTATCCGCCGAAACCGGTGGAAAGGGCCATAGGATAGCTGAGGAGCATGTCGCTGGTCAGGGAACGATAGTACTCGAAGGTAAGGTTGAGGATCTGGTTGAAGAACGTTCCTTCGATACCGGCGTTCCAGGTACCCTTCTTCTCCCAGGAGACTGCAGGGTTGGCGAGGGAGCTGACGACGGCGCCGGCGTTGTTGGCGTTGGGCATCGTCAGGTCATAGAAGGACTGCCATGCATAGTAGGAACCGATGGAATCGTTTCCGAGCTCACCATAGCTGAGACGGGCGGTGAGGTTGTCGATCCAGGAGATACCCTTCATGAAAGGCTCCTGGGAAATGCGCCAGGATCCACCGAGGGACCAGAACTGGCCCCAGCGGTTGGGCTCGTAGAAGCGCGAGGAACCGTCGGTACGCCATGTGGCCTCCAGATAGTACTTGTCCCTGAAGTCGGCGGCGAGACGGCCGAAGTAGGACTCGATGCGGTAGACGTTGGCGTAGGAATTGGCGTCGATGTTACCGGATGCAGGGGCGATCTCGTAGATGCCGGGATAGACCTGGGTACGCTCTGCATAGAGGTACTTGTACTGGTAGTTGTAGTACTCGTGACCGGCCTGGGCCAGGAGATGGAAGTCGTTGAACGTCCTCTCGTACTTCAGGATCTGGTTCCAGGTGTAGGAGAATGTACGGGTGCTGTACTTGTCGATCTCACCGTTGACGGAGGAACCGTCACCGTGGTAAGGGTTGTAGTACGAAGTGATGTACTGGCCGGTGATGTCGGCACCGAAGTTGGTGCTGAGGCTGAGGCCTTTGAAAATGCCCATCACGTCCTTGTCGCCGCCGAGGGTGGCATAGGCGCGGAGGCCGGTGTTGTCGCGGAGAGTCTCGTAGGTATTGTCATACAGGTCACCGACGGCGTTGAAGCGGGCGGCCTTCGGGCGCGAGCGACCTTCATTACCGTAGTCATAGCGCTTGTTGCCGTTGGCGTCGAGCATATCGTTGCCCTGCTCGTCCTTCATGTAGACGGGGAAGATGGGGGCCATGAACTGCGCGGTATACCAGGCGTTGCCGGTCTGGGTGCTGGAGTACTGCGAGCTGTTCTGCGTAGTGTAGGAGTAGCTTGCGCTGGCGCCGGCGCCGAACCAGTCGGTGATCTCATGGTCTACATTGGCGCGGAGGGAGTAGCGCTTGAAGGCGGTGGTGATGAGGACGCCCTTGTCATCGAGGTAGCCGAAGGAGAAGGCGTACTTGCTCCTGCGGTCGCCGCCGCTCACACCGAGCTGATACTCCTGGCGGATGGCCTGCTTGTTGGTCAGGATGTCCATCCAGTTCTCGTTCCATGCGGCAACGGCATCGCCGCGGACCTTTCCGGTCTCGAGGTCGATGACGCTGTCCCACTTGTAGTTCTTGTACGGGTTGTAGATCTCGCCGCCGAGGGCGGAGCTGAGGTCTCCGGCCGCAGCCAGGCGTGCGTCGGACTCGGCATAGCCGTTGTCCAGCACGTAGCTGTTCTTGAGGGCCTCCCAGGTCAGCTCGACGAACTCGTTCTGGTTGACCATGTCATAATCCTTGACCGAACGGGACTGGAGACCGACCGTAGCCTTGAAATTGACGTTGGCACGGCCCTCGGAGCCACGCTTGGTGGTGATCATGACGACACCGTTGGCGGCGCGGGCGCCGTAAAGGGCAGAAGCGGAAGCGTCCTTGAGGACGGTCATAGACTCGATGTCGTTGGGGTTGATGGAAGACAGGCTTCCGTCGAAAGGAATGCCGTCAACGACGTAGAGGGGGGAGCTGGAAGCGTTGATGGAGCCTGTTCCGCGGATGCGGATGGAGGCGCCTTCACCGGGCTGGCCGGAACCGGCGGTGGTGGTGATACCGGCGACCATTCCTTCCAGGGCCTTGGAGACGTTGGAGACGGTACGCTTCTGGAGGCTCTCGCTCTTCACGGTTCCGGCGGAACCGGTGAACGAGGACTTCTTCGCGGTACCGTAGGCCACGACGATGGATTCGTCGAGGTTCTCGGTGTCAGGATCGAGGGAAACGCTGATCGTGCCGCGTCCGTTGACCTGCTCGACCACGGTCACATAACCGACTGCGGTGAACTCGAGCGTTCCGTTGGACGGGACATTGATGGAGTAAGCACCTTCCGCATCGGTGTAAGTACCGGTCATGGTACCCCTGAGCGCGATGGAAGCAAAAGGAATGCCTTCTCCTGTCGCCGAATCCTTGACAGTACCCGTCACGCGCATGTTCTGTGCGGAGAGGGAGACTGCCAGAAGCACAAACAGAGTGCTGAAGAACAGTTTTGCTTTTTTCATAAGCTTGACGATTAATTAAACATAAAATTGAACTGATTTCCCGATTTAAGTTGCATTTTAAAACCTCATTTCCTAAATTGCAGCAAAACTCTATTTTGTCTTTAATCAACGTCGGCGAGACTGCACTTTTAAACGAGGGTTTAAAACAGCATGGTTTCAATCTCAAAGTATCACTACAAAAAAACAGTTACTAACTAAAAACACAAGTATACACGGAGGGCACAAGGGCCTAGAAATGGCTTCTAAAAACTCCTGATGCGCCGTCTATATTATATTCAAGTTACAAATTTGTGATTAAATTTTCATTTATCCAAATATCATGGGTTTTTGAGGGATTATGCGTAAAACCTTTTAGGTTGCCTGAAACTTCCCTTTCTTTACCTTTTTTCAGTCCTGGGATTTAAATTTGGAATCTTTAGATGTTGACTGACTTTGGATTTAAATATTTTCAAAAATTTTTAAATAGTTGAAGAGGGTGTTCCGGTGGACGTTAAATCTGTAAGCGATGGCCGTAAGGCTCTCCCCTTCGGCCCGGCGCCTGAGTATTTCATCCAGATTGCTCTCTATCACGGCTTTCTTCACGGTACTTCCTTTCGGTCGGCCCAGTACGACTCCGGCGGCCTTCCTGTCAGCGAGTGCCTCGCGCATGCGTTGTGATATAAGGTTGCGTTCGATTTCGGCGGCCAGCGCGAATGCGAAGGCGATGATCTTCGAGTTGATATTGTTGCTCAGGTCGAAGTTGTCCTTGATGGTGTGGATGCTAATGCGTTTCTGGGCACAGGTGTTCAGTACTGACATGATCATCAGCATGTTCCGCCCCAGCCTGGAGATCTCGGTGCTGACCAGCATGTCCCCGTCCCTCATCCTTTTCAGGGTTTTTCCGAGCAGACGTTTCTCGATGGGTACGGTTCCGGAAACGGATTCCCTGACCCAGCAGTCGATCCGTATTCCCTGCTTCTCCGCCCAACGGTTGATTTCGAATTCCTGGCTCGAGCACGACTGGGCTTCCGTGCTGACCCTGACATAGGCATAAGTCCTCATGGTCCAAGGTACTGTTCTGTCGCACAAAAATACCCTCGTTTTTTGATAAAAATATCCTCATTTTTTTATAAACACAGACCATTTCGATAAGATTCTACATTCAATATTCATGTTTAATTAATCGCAACGCTTATGAAAAAAGCTAAATTGTTCTTAAGCTCCTTGTTCCTGCTCCTCGCAGTGGCTGCCTCTGCGCAGAACATCACTGTCAGGGGTACGGTCAGGGATGCTTCGACCGGAGACGCGATCCCCTTCGCCGCCATCCAGGTAAAGGGAACGAGAACTGGAGCCGCCACCGACGACAACGGTGCCTTCACCATCTCCGTCCCTTCATCGGCAACGCTCGTATTCTCCTCGATCGGATATGTGGATCTGGAGGCCGCCGTCAACGGACGTTCGACCATCGACGTAGAGCTGCAGCCTGATTCCGAGGCCATCGAGAATGCCGTCGTCATCGGTTACGGTTCCGCCAAGAAGATCGGCAACCTCGTAGGTTCCGTCACCACGGTGCGCTCCGACATCGTCAAGAATGCGCCTTCGGCATCCGCCCTCGACCAGCTCCAGGGCCAGGTCGCAGGTCTCTCCGTCCTCACCACCGGCGGTATGGCAGGTAACAACGCCACCTCCATGCGCCTCCACGGTATCGGATCCCTCGACGCTTCGTCTACGCCCCTCTACATCATCGACGGCGTGCCTTCCTCGAGCTACACCATCCAGTCGATGAACCCTAACGACATCCTTTCGGTCTCCGTCCTCAAGGATGCTTCGTCCACCTCCATCTACGGTTCGCGTGCTGCGAACGGTGTCGTGTACATCACCACCAAGGCCGGTGCATACAACTCCGACGCACACATCACCGTCCGTTCCCAGTACGGTATCTCGACCCTGGCCAACAAGGCCATCTACGAGAACGTCATGAACGGCGATGAACTCATCGACTTCTGGATCAGGGCCGGTATCTACACCCCCGCACAGATCCAGGCCAACTACCTCAACAACGGCTACACCTACAATACCGAGTGGTACAAGTTCTACCAGAACCTCAACACTCCCCAGTACCAGAACGACGTCACCGTGGAAGGCGGCGGCCAGAAAGTCGCCTATGTCATCAGTGCCTCGCAGTTCCATCAGCAGGGTACCGCCATCGGCAACTACTATGACAGGTACACCATGAGGACCAACATCCAGGCCCACCCCAAGAGCTGGCTCAAACTCGGTCTCAACCTCAACCTCTCGTATGACGAGCAGGAGGGCAACTCCTACTGGAGCACCAACAACCTCAACGGTGGTCTGTCCTACCTCCAGAACCCTCTGTATCCCGCCTATGACAAGAACGGTGAGCTCTATACGCCCAGGTTCCCCAACAACATGACCAACCCCAACGTCCTCCTCGAGGCCTATCCCCGTATCAACAACCATTACGGCATCAACGGCGGAACCTTCGTGGAGATCGAGCCCATCAGGAACCTCAAGCTCCGTTCGCAGATCGGTACGGATACCCGTCTGACTCTCTACGATTCCACCAACAACGTTTCCAGCCCCATCGTCACTTCCGGATCCAGGACCATGAGGACCACCCTCATGACCAACAACACCATCACCAATACCATCGAGTATGCGATGGACTTCTCCGGCGACCATGAGGTGACCCTCCTCCTGGGTCATGAAGGCATCGCCAACCAGAGCCAGCAGCTCTCCGCCAATTCGAGCGGCCAGACCGAGCAGCGCCTCATCCGTCTCCAGGATGGCCAGCAGAGCACCTTCGGTGTCTCCAACTCCCTTTCCCAGAGCCGTTTCAACTCCTTCTTCGGACACGCTGACTACAGCTACCAGGGCAAGTACAACATCGACCTCTCCATCCGCGACGACGCTTCTTCCCGTTTCGGTAAGAATGTCCGCCATGCCCAGTTCTGGTCCGTCGGTGCGAAGTGGAACGCCCGCAAGGAGCCCTTCGTGATGAGGACCTCCTGGCTCGACGACCTCTCCTTCAAGGTCAGCTACGGTACCCAGGGTAACGCCTCCATCGGAGACTACACCCACCTCGCCCTCATCGGTACTTCCACCGCATATGCCGAGAACCCCAACTCCTGGGTCATCGACCAGCCTTCGAACAAGGACCTCACCTGGGAGAAGCAGAGCCTCCTCACCGTAGGTGCCTCCACCCGCGTGTTCAACAAGCTCAGCTTCGAGGTCGAGTGGTACTACCGCAAGACCACCAACATGCTCCTTGACGTACCTTATCCTTACACTTCCGGTTTCAGCAGCCTGACCGCAAACGTCGGCGGACTGAGCAACACCGGTGTTGACATCACCCTCGGATTCGACATCTTCAACAGGGGCGACTCCTATCTCCGCACCAACCTCGTGTTCAACTACAACAAGCAGAAGGTGACCGAGCTCTTCGACGCCGCCTGGGATGAGGACCTCCAGCGCTACCGCTGGGAGATGCCTTCCTACGGTATGGCTTATGTCCAGGGACTCCCCATCATGTTCTATGCTCCTATCTACGCCGGCATCGACCCTGCTGACGGAGCTCCCATGTGGTATATCCCCGGAGACGATCCCGATGTCCCCACCAAGGATCCCAACAATGTCACCAAGACCTTCGATGAGGATGCCCTCATCCAGAACACCGGTATGACATACGACGCCCCCATGAACGGCGGTTTCGGTATCGAAGGCGGATGGAAGATCCTCTCCCTGCGCGCAGACTTCTCGTTCGTTCTCGGCAAGAGCCTCATGAACAACGACATGTATTTCTACGCCAACCCCGCGAACTTCGCCGGTTACAACACCTATCGCGGTGTGTCCGACTTCTGGACTCCCGAGAATCCCAACGCCAAGTATCCTGACTGGTCGAAGGGCTATATCCTCCAGTTCGACACGCACCTCTACGAGAATGCCTCCTTCCTGCGTCTGAAGAACCTCCAGTTCGGAGTCAGCCTTCCCAACAGGTGGATGGAGTCCCAGAAGGTATTCAACAAGGTCAAGTTCACCTTCACCGGACGTAACCTCCTCACCTTCACCAAATTCACCGGTATCGACCCCGAGGTTGACTCCAACCTCTCCATGGGTATCGTCGGTAACTCCAAGCAGTTCCTCTTCGGTGTTGAACTCGGCTTCTAGTTGAGAACTATCTAAGGAATTAACAATGATGATTATGAAAAGACATATTATAAGATTGTTCGCGGCAGCCGCTGCACTTTCGGTGCTCGTTTCCTGCAACCTGGATCTTTACCCGATCAGTGCGGTCGCTTATGACGAAGATGGCGTCCTCATCGAGAACACCACCAACCTCACCGCCATCGAGAACGGTATCCTTTCATCGTTCCGTTCCCTCCAGAACGGTGACAACATGATCGTTGAAGACCTCATGTTCAACGGGTTCAACGCTACCGTCGACTTCGGCAACAACTACGGCGCCATCCACAAGACCGACTACAACTTCACCTCCTCGGATTATGACGTAGAGGACTTCTGGAGCGGCCATTACACGGCCATCAAGAATTTCAACATCGCCATCGCCAATACCAGCGAGGACAAGGTTGACGCCAGCTTCGCCGCAGCAGCCAAGCTCGTCCAGGGTGAGGCTTACTTCTTCCGCGCCCACGCTTACCTCCAGCTGGCCCGCCACTTCGGCAAGGCTTATTCCTCTTCGGCTACCTCCGACCCCTGCGTTCCCCTCGTACTCGTCTATGACCAGAACGAGCTTCCCGCCAGGGCCAGCGTCGCCGATGTCTATGCCGCCATCAAGTCCGACCTCGACCAGGCTGCCTCCATCCTCAGCGGTATCGCCGGATCCGCCGGTGCCATCAAGCCGACCATCGATGCCATCAACGCGCTCTATGCACGCTACTACCTCGACATCGCCGACTACAGCAATGCCGCGGCTTACGCCCACAAGGTCATCGATTCCAAAAAGTACAAGCTTGCTTCCACCCAGGAAGACATGACCAAGGTCTATGTGTACGACAGCAATATCGAGTCCATCTACCAGTGCTTCATCAAGATGTCCGAGTTCACCGGCAACACCGTGACCTGCTTCACCCTTGAGAACACCGACAATACCTATGGAATCGTGTTCCGTCCCTACTACATCCCCAGCCAGTCCCTCATAGGACTGTATGAGGCAGGTGACCTCCGCCTTTCCACGTGGTACGACAACAAGACCGCCGTCGCCCTTTCCGGAAACTATTTCAACGTCGGAGAGACTCCTGATTTCTACTGCTTCGTCAAGTTCCGCGGCAACTGGGATCTCACCACCTCCAAGGTCAACCTCAACGGCCGTTCCGCTCCCAAGCCCTACAAGATTGCCGAGCAGTACCTTATCGCCGCCGAGGCTGAGTTCAAGGCCGGCAACGCCAATGCAGCCAAGGCTGACCTGAACGCAGTCCAGGCCGCCCGCGGCGCCAGACTGACCGATGCCACCCTCGAGGCCATCCAGAACGAATGGTTCAAGGAAACCGTCGGTGAAGGTCTCCGCATGAGCTGCATGAAGAGGTGGGGTACCGGCTTCAACGGCCGTCCCAACCAGCCCGCAGCCGAGAATATCGTCCAGCAGGGCGACGCTTTCCTCGGAAAGGTCTTCTCCAACACTGACAACCATTTCCAGTGGCCTATCCCCGCTCACGAGATGAACATCAACAAGAATCTCGTCCAGAACGAAGGTTTTTAATCAACCATTAAAGAAGGCAAAACATGAAAAATACGATAAAAGCTTTTGCACTGGCTGTCCTTGCCGCGGGACTCGTTTCCTGCACGGACAAGCCCGAGTTCTCCACCGGGCCCTTCGTGAGCCTGTACAGGACTTCCGCCACCGTGGCCGAATCGGTCAACGGTACGGTGTACAACATCCCTGTCAAGCTTTACAACTCCACGGCGGGGACGAGCGTTTCCTACTCCATCAGCGGTACCGCCGTCAACGGACTTGACTATACCCTGGCGGACCAGAGCGGTGTTCTCAACATCCCTGCCGGAGCCGATTCCGCAGCCATCGCAGTGAGAGTCACCGGCCAGCCCGGCAACTTCACCGGCAACCGTGCCCTCAGACTCTCCCTCCAGAGCGCTACCGGCGGCGTCAGCATCAACAATTTCAAGAACTTCACGCTGACAATCTCCGACAAGGACCTCCACGTGGACTGGAAGTACCTTGAAGGCAAGTGGAAAGCCCAGGACTATGATGGAGGAACCAAGGACGGTGACAAGTATGAAGTCACCATCACCAAGGTTGACGACACTACCCTCGAGCTTTACAATCTGTGGGGTGGAGAAGAGACCCTGACCGGTACGGTCAAGTTCGACGAGGGCGGTACCAGCGCCACCATCTCATTCGCAGCAAGGCAGGTCGTCATGGACGCCAGCGCCTACGGATACGGTAACCTTATCCTCCTGGGACAGAGGGAGGATGGCAACTGGGCCTACGTTCCGGCAGTCGCCAGCGTATCGGCCGACGGCTTCATCCTCGGTCCCTGGAACATGCTCATCACCGATGGTGAGTACACCAATTACCTCTACGGCGATTCGTACACCACCGAGTTCACCAAATAATCGAGCAGATTGACTTTATAGAGCCCGCCTATACCCGGACGGGCTCTATGTTATTCTATCAAGTATGAAAAAGATATCCATCCTGTCCGCCGTCCTGCTGATTTCCTGTTTTATGGCGAATGCCCAGTCCAACGGTTCGAAAGACGGTTGGGCACATGCCTATGAACCCAGGGAGACATGGCCGTTCCTGTACGAAGAGTTCAGGGAAGGCACTACCAGGACACGCTCCGGCGACCTGGTATCGGGAGCCATGTTCAACATCACGGTCACGGACAGCAAGCTCCTGTACATCAAGGATGACACGATCATGCTTGCCGACATGGGGTCCGTCTATACGGTCGGTATCGGCGACGACGTATATCTGAACGTCCTCGGGCAGTTATACAAGGTCGTCTCCGAGCTGGACAAGGGTATCGTCCTTATGCGCAATGCGCTGAACGTCGACGAATTCAACAAGGTCAAGATAGGATATGGCGTGTCATCATCCACCGGGTCGGCGGATGGCCTCCAGGTGTCCCTCGACGGCCGTTTCGACTTCGTGAACATGTCCGTACAGCAGTCAAGGCATGACAAGGACTCCGGTCCGGTCCTCCCCATGAAAGAGACCCTGTACCTCTACGTGGGCAGCTCCCTCATCCCCGCTACGCAGAATACCGTGACAACATGGCCAGGCGTGGACAGGAAAGAAGCAAGGGACTTCATAAAGCAGGAAAAAATCAAATGGAAACAGACTGAGTCGCTGGAAAAGGTCATCATTTTCCTCGACAGTCAATTTAACAAATAGACCCCCGATTCCCCGGGAACATCGCACTCGGTGCGAAAAAAAAGCGAAACGATATGATACCTAAGACATTATGGGCATCTGTACCCCTAGCCTCGCTCCTTATTCTTTCATGTTCCGGGGACATCGGCCAGACCGCCGGTCCTCCCATGGACACAACGGTCGCGCAGCGGCAGGACAGCCAGCTCTCCTCGGCAAACGTTTACGTCGACGAGGAGACGGCCGCCCTGCTCGATGCGTCTTTGCGTGAAGGCTCCGTCGTCACGAAATCCGCATCTCTGAACGACTTCCTCGACGAGCTGGGAGTTGCTTCGGCGGAGAGGCTCTTCCCGGACACCGGAAGGTTCGAGCAGAGGCGAAGGGAAGCCGGCCTCCACAGATGGTACAGGATCCGGTACAGCGCCTCCGTACCGGAGACCAAGGCCGCAGATGCGGTCTCGCGGTTCGAAGGCATAAGCGTCTTCGAAGCGGAGAGGCCCATAAAGATGCATGAAGAACTGCCCTTCGACGACCCGTTCCTCGGAAGGCAGTGGCAGTATTACAACAGCGGCGAACGTTACTCCAGATGGCGCAAAGGAGCGGATATCAACGTCCTGCCGGTTTGGAAAGACTATACTACCGGGGATCCGGACGTGATCGTTGCTGTCGTAGACGGCGGCATCGATGTCGTACACCAGGATCTCGCCGGTGTCGTGAGCCGGGACGGCAGCTGGAACTTCTGCAACAACTCCAGGAGCATCACCGCCGAAGGCCACGGGACACATGTCGCCGGCATCATCGGAGCGGTCAACAACAACGGCATCGGCGTATCCGGCATTGCCGGAGGCGATGCCAAGGCCGGGATCAAGGGCGTTACCCTCCTGTCCTGCCAGATTTTCTCCAGTTCCGGGAAAAGGGGTGAAGGTGCCGAGGCGATAGTATGGGCGGCTGACCACGGAGCCGTCATCGTCAACAACAGCTGGGGCTACGACTTCATGAATGATGACGGTTCGTACGATACCATGGCCGCCAGGGAATCTCACGAATTCTTCGAACAGCCCAACGATGGACCTTACAGGCACTCCCTGAAAGACGCCGTCGACTATTTCAACAAGTACGCCGGCCTGGATGAAAACGGGAACCAGGAGGGTCCGATGGCCGGAGGAGTAGTATTCTTCTCGGCCGGCAACGAATCTATCGAGTATGGCGCCCCGGCCTGCTATCCGGAAGCCCTGGCCGTGGGAGCCTTCGGCCCTACAGGCCAGAAAGCATATTATTCAAATTCAGGGACCTGGTCCGACGACTGGGTGGACATAGCCGCACCCGGAGGGGACTATAACAATCTGGGACCGATCCTCAGTACGCTCCCCGATGACAGCTACGGCGAGATGCAAGGTACCTCTATGGCCTGTCCCCATGTCTCCGGAGTGGCTTCCCTCATCGTTTCTGCGGTCGGAGGCCCCGGATTCACGAGACAGATGCTCATCGACCGGCTGCTAGGGGCTCCCAATCCCGACATCGACCTCACCAACGCCAGGATAGGCATCCCCATTGACGCGATGGGAGCGGTTTCCTTTGGAGCCGAGCCCGAAATCCCGGCGGAAGTCTCGTCCCTCAGCGCAACTGCGGCATCGAACAGCATCACGGTCACGTGGAACGTGACCGAATCTGAAAACCACATCACGGCTTTCGCCTACAGGCTTTTCTACGGCACCGACCGGGATGCCGTCGTTGCATCCACGGCGGCTTCCATGGGCGAGGGAGTCTCCTCCGTCGTCGTCGAAACCGGGTCTACGGAGACAGGCGAAGCCCTCTCCGCCAGCATTGCCGTGGATTTCGAAAAGACTTATTACCTGAAGGTTACAGGCTACGACTACGGGCTCCATTATTCCGGTGATTCCAACATTGCCAGCGTGACTACGCCTGTCAACAACCCTCCGGTCATCACTCCGTCCATGGACATTTCAAACCTCGTCCTCAGGGCTGCCCAGACCTTGAGCCTGACCATCGGCGTCGAGGATCCCGACGGGCATGCATTTACCGTAGCATATGAGCCAGGGTCCGAAGCCGACGACATTGCCGGAACGACCGATGCAGGGTATATACTTCAGATAACCGCCCCGGATACGGTGCCCGGCACTTATACCGGCACGTTCACCGCCACAGACAGTTACGGCAAGGCAGCGAGTCTCACAATCAGGTATACCGTACGGGAGAACACCCCTCCAGTGACAGTCGGAAACATACAGAACATCCTGTTCCCGCAACTCAATGTGACCAAGGAAATAGCCATGTCGGATTATTTCAAGGATGAGGACGGGGACGAACTGCACTATTCATTCACCAACAGCGCCCAGGGAGTCGTCCATATCACGGGAGGCACCAACGACACGGCTTTCATCACCTCGATGGGGTACGGCCTGGCCGAGATCGGCATCACGGCCAGGGATGCCGCCGGCGGTTCGTGCACCATAACCTTCAAGACGCTTGTCCGGGACGGCTCCCGTCCGGTGGACATCTTCCCCAACCCTGTGAAGGATTCCTTTACCATACTGCCCGGTGAATCCGGCGAACTGGAATACCGCATGAGCGGCAAGGCAGGCGCAGTCGTCCTGTCCGGCCGCGTCCCGGTCTCGCCGTTCGAACCGCTCGTCCTGGACGTGAAGGACCTGCCGGCGGGAACATATTACCTGTACCTGAAAGGAGCCGGACTTGACGGCACCTATACGATTGCAAAGATATGATGCTCATTAAGAAACTGACCGTCTGCACATTGGCGTTGCTGGCGGCGGCAGGCGCAGCGCGTGCGCAGGGCGCGGCGGCGCTGCTGGTCCCCGGCGACCCCGGGACCCTTTCCCTCGGACTCACGCATGAGATCCCCGGCCGATACGAAGTCCTGGATGCAAAAGTCGCCGGAGGCTTGTGGGCCCCCGGCAGCGCCGGCAACACCGTCCTCGGCGCAAAGGTCGGGCTGAGGCTTACTCCCGCCCTCGTCCTGCGCCTTGACGGCAAGTATTTCAGCGACAAGCCTTATGAGATCACGAACGCACAGGGCTCGGTCACGGGCAGCTATTCCCCTTCCGACATGTTTTTCTCCCTGGGAGGATCCTTCCGTATCACGGAACAATTATCCCTCGGCCTGGACGCCCGTGTAATCTCTTCGTCACTCGCCCCATCGGCAAAGGCGACGGGCTTCTGCGGTGACATCCACGCCTCGTACGGCACGGATAGATTCACCGCAGTCCTGTCGGCCCGCAACCTGGGCCCCGGCCTCGATTACGGGAACGGAGCTTCGCCCCTCCCCTCCCTCGTCTCTGTGTCAGGATCGGTATCTCCGGCAGACGCGCTCAGGCTGTTCCTTGAGGCCGATTACCTCTTCAGCGGAGCTCTCATGGCCGGAATCGGTGCCGAATACGGCATCGCTGGCATAGCCTTCGTGCGTGCCGGCTACCATTACGGAGACCCGGCCAAAGCCCTTGCCCCGTACGCTTCGCTCGGTCTCGGCGCGGCATACTCCGGCTTTTCCCTGGACCTCGCATTCCTGACCGCGTCCGAAACATTGGGAAATACCCTGATGTTGGGCCTCGGATACTCTTTCTGACCATATATTTCAACATTATGCTTGATAAACAGATGCTTTTGGCACGGAAATCGCAATAGTTGAATTGCGATTGATTAAACATAATAGTATTGACTAGTGATATTCCGGAGGAAGTCGTGAGATTTTCTCCGGATTTTTATTTATTTATTCAAATCTGCATTTTAATTACGATTTGATGCCATTTCTACGCAATTTATTATCAATAAATCACACAACAACTAATTATCAGCACTTTCGCTAACTTTCAAACCAAAAGAAAAAAATTTAAAAACTTTGAATTACCCATTTTTTATCGTATTTTTACGACAAATTGCAAGCGTTGGACACTGTTTCCGCGCGTAAAGGATTACAGTTTAGTTAGTACAATATTATTGTTTAATCAAAATTCAACTTATGAAGAAAATCGCCATTTTTCTTTCGTTGATGCTCCTCATGGCGACATCCGCCTTCGCGCAGAACGTCACGGTCTCCGGCTCCATAAAGGATGCCTCGACCAACGAGCCGCTGCCCGGAGCATCAGTCTTGTTGAAGGGAACCCGGACCGGTACCGTCGCAGATCTCGACGGTAACTATTCCATCACCGTTCCCAGCGGAGGTACCCTCGTCTTCTCCTCCATCGGCTACCAGACAGAAGAGATAGTCGTGAACGGAAGCGGCAACAGAGTGGTTCCGATCGCCCTCCAGCCTGACACCGAGTACCTTGAAGACGTCCTCGTCGTTGCTTACGGTACGGCCAAGAAGGAGTCCTTTACCGGATCCGCCCAGACCATCAAGTCTGACCAGATCGAAAAGAGGACGGTCGCCAACGTGACCAAGGCCCTCGACGGCATGGCCGCCGGCGTCCTGACGACTTCCGGATCCGGCCAGCCCGGCGCCGGTGCTTCGGTCATCATCCGCGGCTATGGCTCCATCAACGCCTCCACCTCCCCTCTCTATGTCGTGGACGGAGTACCTTACGACGGTGCCATCAATGCACTGAACCCCAATGACATCGAGTCCATGACCGTCATCAAGGACGCTTCCGCCGGCGCTCTCTACGGAGCCCGCGGCGCCAACGGCGTCGTCATCGTCACCACCAAGCGCGGCGGCGAGGGACGTGCCAAGGTCTCCCTCAAGGCCAATGTCGGTATCTCCTCGCGCGCCATCCCGCGCTATGATACATTGAACGCCCGCGAGTGGACGGAAGATGTCTACTACATGTACAAGAACGACTTCCTTGCCGAAGGATACAGCCAGCTCGCAGCAGGCCAGAAGGCCGCCGCAGCCATGGCCTCCGGCGCCGACGCCATCTTCGGCATCGACGAGAAGTACAATCCTTTCTCCAAGCCCGTCGCTGAACTCTTCGACCATACAACCGGCAAGATCGTCGACGGCGTCACCACCAAGTGGGAGGATGACTGGCTTGACCTGAGCACCAATCCCAAGCCGGTCCGCCAGGAGTACCAGATGACCGTTACGGGCGGCAACAAGGCCAACCAGTACATGTTCTCCCTGGGATACCTCAACGAGGAGGGTCTCGTCAAGATGACCAACTTCGAGCGCATGTCCGGCCGCGCCAACGTCCAGAGCCAGATCAACGAATGGTTCAAGACCGGCCTGAACGTCAACTTCGCGCACAACACCACCAACTCCACCACCCTCGGTTCCAGCCAGTCTTCCAGCTCCGCATACAGCAACGTGTTCTACAGCTGCCAGACCATGGGTCCCATTTATCCCCTCTACGCCCGTGACGCCAACGGAGGTTACATCCTCGACGCCAACGGCGAGAAGACCTACGACTGGGGAGAGGACCGTCCTTCCGGAGCTTCCGCAGGATGGAACCCTCTCGCCAACCTCATCGACGACAAGTACCTCGGAGCCTCCGACAACCTCAGCGGCCGTACTTCCATCGAACTGGGCGGCCTTGAGCACGGCGTCCTCGCCGGCCTCAAGTTCAGCACCAACCTCGGTTTCGACCTGGTGATGAACAAGAGCAAGACCTACTACAACCCCTTCTTCGGCAACGCCGTCAGCAAGGCCGGTCTCGCGGAGATCGTCGACGGACGTACCTTCAGCTACACCTTCAACCAGCTGGTCACCTACGACCGCAAGTTCGACCGTCACCACATCGACCTGCTGGCTGGTCACGAGGCTTATGCATATGAGTATCAGTACCTGATGGGCTACAAGAGCGGATATCCGTTCGGCGGCCTGTACGAACTCGCCCCTGCAACCACCCTCGAGGACGCGAACTCTTACACCAACAGCTACCGCGTCGAGTCCTGGCTGTCCCGTTTCAACTACGACTTCGCAGACAAGTATTACCTTTCGGCCTCGTACCGCCGCGACGGTTCTTCCCGCTTCCACGTGGATTCCCGCTGGGGTAACTTCTGGTCGGTCGGCGCCAGCTGGCGTATCTCCCAGGAGAATTTCATGAAGGGCATTTCCTGGATCGACAACCTCACCCTCAAGGCCTCCTACGGCGTCCAGGGTAACGACAACCTCGGAAGCTACTATGCATGGCAGGCATTCTACGACCTCGGCTACCCGAACGGAAGCAACCCCGGTGCGGTCGTGACCTCGCTCGAAAGCAAGGACCTCCGCTGGGAGAAGAACGAGAACCTCAATGTGGGTATCGAAGCCCGCCTGTTCAGCCGTCTCTCCGCCACCGTCGAGTACTACAGGCGCTACACCAAGGACATGCTCATGGAGTACCCCATGGCAGTTTCCCTCGGTTTCAGCGGTTATGACAAGAACATCGGCAACATGCAGAACAGCGGTCTCGAGCTCAGCCTCAGCGGCGACATCGTCCGCACCGCCAATGCACACTGGACCATGACCTGGATGGGCTCCACCGTCCACAACAAGGTCCTCCACCTTGCCGACAAGCCGGAGATCGTTTCCGGCAACTACATCATCAAGGAAGGCGAGCCTCTCCGCTCGTTCTACCTTGCCGAGTCCGCAGGTGTCGATCCCGCGACCGGAGCCAAGCTCTATTGGGTCTGGGACGAAGACGAGGATGGCAACCCGGGTGAGAAGTACATCAGCGACAGCTACCAGAAGGCCTCCAACAGCAGGCGCGTGGTCGGCAACCGTATGCCTAAGCTCTACGGTTCCTGGTCGAACGACGCCCACATCGGCAACTTCGACTTCTCCATGATGACCACCTACTCCATCGGCGGATATATCTACGACAGCGTCTACTACGGCCTCCTGTTCAGCAGGTACATCGGCGAAGCCGGCCATGCCGACCGCCTCAAGGCATGGAAGAAGCCCGGCGACATTTCCACCATTCCCAAGATCGAAGCCCATGGAGACGCCAGGATCACCATCACCGACGACCAGCTCTTCGACGCTTCCTACTTCGCCATCAAGAACATCAGCGTGGGTTACACGATTCCTTCCAAGGTCCTCCAGGCCGCGAAGATCGACTCCATCCGTCTCTTCCTTTCGGCTGACAACGTAAAGATGTTCTCCGCCATGAAGGGACTCGACCCGCAGTACAACTTCACCGGCGGTACGGGCTACACCTATACTCCTACCCGCACGGTTTCTCTCGGTCTTGATATCAACTTCTAATCGGACACAGACATGAAAAAGATATTTGCGATCATCTCCGTCCTTGCCCTTTTCACCTTCACCGGCTGCAAGGAAGATTTTCTCGAGACTAATCCTACCGACCGCGTATCCGGCCCGACCATCTTCTCGGATGCCGAGAATGCGATGGCGTCCGTCAACGGACTCATCCGTCTGCTCTACGTCGGCGGCTGGGGCTCCAGCTGGGGCGCTGAGAACGGCGGTCTGCCCGCTTACATCCTGGTCCAGGACATCAAGGCCGAGGACCACGTTATGGACGGCTCCGGTTCCGGATGGTTCTACTATGACTACAGATACGACACGTTCGGAGACTGGACCGGCAACGCCGGCCACCAGTATCAGATGTGGAATTTCTTCTACACCCTCATCTCCAATGCCAACTACATCCTGGCCAACCAGGAGATGGAAGGTGACTCCGATTATCTCAACTACGTCCTCGGACAGGCTTATGCCATCCGTTCCTTCGCCTATATGTGGCTGGTCCAGACCTACCAGCAGAACGGCGCCATCTTCGGCACCTCGCTTCCAGGCGTACCCCTCTACACCGAACCGACCGTGGCCGGCTCCGAGGGCAAGGGCCGCGGCACCGTCAAGGACGTCTATGACCAGGCCAATGCCGACATCGACGCCGCCATCGAATGCCTCAAGAACACCTCACTCCCGCAGCAGCACAAGAGCCATATCAGCCTTGCCGTAGCATACGGCATCAAGGCCCGCCACGCCCTCGTGCAGCACGACTACGACACTGCACTCTCCGCTGCGGAGGCTGCACTCAACGGCCAGAAGATCGGCTCCTGGGACGACATCAAGGTGGTCAACGACATCAGCAAGCAGAACGTGATGTGGGGTCTTGCCATCCAGACCGACCAGGCCATGGGCAACTACGACATCTACAACCACATGGATGCCGACTGCAAGTCCACCTATTCCAAGGCACGTCACCTGATCGCCAACTGGCTCTACGACGAGATTCCGGACACCGACGTCCGCAAGGCCTGGTGGACCGCTCCCCTGCCTGATTCGGAGTGGGGCACCCCCGGTACCGCCAACGGTTCCCAGCGTTCCTGGTGCCAGAAGAAGCTTGTCTACATCGATGCCGGTGCCTCCACCGGAGACCATATCCTGATGCGTACCGAGGAGATGTATCTCATCGCCGCCGAGGCCTGCTGCGAGAAGGGCGATTTCGCCAATGCCCGCAAGTATGTGTCGGCCGTCGGTTCGAAGCGTGACACCAACTACGCCGAGCGCCTCGCATCCATGAGTGACGACAAGACCCTCAATCCCAACACCGTAGCTCCCATCACGACTCTCATGGACGAGATCTTCTTCCAGCGCCGTGTCGAGCTCTGGAGCGAGAGTCCCCGTCTGTTCGACATCCAGCGCCGCGGACTCGCCTTCGACCGTGCCTGGGACGGTAACAACCACACCAACACCTGCACCGCCTACACATCCAAACCCGGTTCGGCCAACTTCATCCTGTGGATCCCTCAGTCGGAGTTCGACGGCAACGAGAACATGGATGCCGGCAAGGACCAGAATCCGGAGCAGGGCAGAGGACTTTAACCTTAAAAAAGATACGATATGAAAAGAATCATATACATTTCGCTTGCCATCCTGACGCTTGTGCTGACCAGCGCATGCTAGCGTGAAGGCACCATCTATGAAATGCCGGCGAACAGCGCCCTCGTATCCTTCCCGTCCGATGCAGCCATCTTCGAGATGCTGGCCAGCGACGGCAACAAGGTTACCGTAGAACTTTGGCGCGGCAACACCAAGGGCTCTGCGAGTATCCCCTTCCAGGTCGAAGACAAGACCGGAGGTGTGTTTACGCCTGCAAAGAGCACATTCGACTTCGCTGACGGAGAGGCCATCGCCAGTGTCGATATCACCTATCCCGACATCAACGCATTCGGCGGAGAGACCTACAGCCTCACCCTCAAGATTGCCGACGAGTCGCAGGTATCCCCTTCCGGAATCGATGCGGTTACCATCAGCGCACAG
>JAEEGL012851555.1_pt1 | contig 30319 bp, 21 predicted proteins | sample 9134231 | NCBI WGS metagenome assembly JAEEGL01 (sample SAMN16246548, study PRJNA631951) | gut metagenome | biome: gut microbiome; feature: rumen; material: fiber-attached | host: Bos | place: Iran: Karaj | collected 2018-10 | reverse complement strand
TCAGATTCAATCCTCAGGCTGAGCAGAAGTTCACACTTGATTCCAAGCCTGCTACAGAGGACTTCCAGAGCTTCCTTGACGGTGAGGTTAGATACCTTTCACTTAAGCTCAAGAATCCCGAGAGAGCTGCTAAGCTCAACGCTATGGCTGCTGAGCACGCTAAGGAGCACAGAGCTTATCTTGAAAAGCTTGTTACTCTTTACGGAGACAAATAATAGGTCATAAAAGCCTAAAAGGCATAAAAAGGGCAGGTCCGAAAGGACCTGCCTTTTAATGTTGTAATTCCAAATAATTAAAGCGGTAATCCTGCGCGTATCAGATCTTTGCAAGTGTCTGAACGGCATTATCCTTGATGACTACCTCGTAGTGCTCTGCCAAATACTGTTCTTCGGCAGTGCTTCCTATCTCAGTCTTTCCATATTCGGTAAGAACCGAGCAGATGTTGGCAAAAACATTATCCTGAATATCGCCCTGGTGAAGAATCAGATAATACTTACCCTTGGCATCGTTCTTATATAATGTATTCTCACCGTTGAATTTCCTGCTTACTATAGCAGCGAATCTTGTAACTTCATGCATTGAATCAAATGAGAAGATCTTGGAACCATGCCTTGTCGGCTGATTTTTCTTTTTGGCTCCGGAAGTTTTCTCTTTTACCTTCTTGGCATCTGTTGATGAGCCGTTTGAAGAAGATTCAATAAAATCGGACATGTTGCTATGCTGAAGTCTCTTGAATAGACTTGCGACATCTTCGTCCTCGTCCTCTTCGTAAGAATCATCATCATATTCGTCGTATTCGTCCTCATCATCCTCATCTTCTTCGTGAACGGAAGGAGCGAAATTGGAATATCTTGTATCAAGCTCCTCGGGATCGTCTACCTTGGTAATGATAAGAACGATACATTCTGAATTGATCGGAATAGCCTCTATCATAAGAGGAGTATCCTCTGCATCGAATCCGTATTCTAAATTAGCCTGCTGCATCATGTCATGGAAAAGCTCTTTGGCTTTATCTGTTCCGTATGCAAGCTCCGTAATCTTAAGATCGCGCTTCGCAAGGTCATCTCTGGTAAGGGTGCATCTGATCTGGTGGTCATTGACTTTTTCTATTTTCATGATGCTCACCTCCTGACTTTGGAATACATAGATACTAATTTAAAGATAATTCTATGTCAATACATGTATCGACATATTTTAAAAATAAATCACCATCTACATAAAATCTTAAGAAATTTCGACGGTATTTCTTAAGATTTGTCTGATATGATTATTTTTGTGAGACGCCTTTCGAGGAAATAAATCCGGGAAGGAGGCGATAAAGGAATAATTTTTAGACTTTCTATCGTTCCGCGATCTGCGGAATGTCTATATTAGTTTCTAAAAAGAAATCCCCAAAACAAAAATAATCAACAACAGTAAACAACTACTATGTTTACACTTTTATTATAGCATAATCAGGCGCTTAAATAGCGCTAAAAAGCAGGATTTGAGGTCGGCGTCTTACAAAGATTAAAATATGTCAAACCGGGTATTTTGAGCGAAAAAATGCAAGCATGGAATTATCACGATTATCAGCCTTTTGGTCAGAAGATACCCCTAAGACATGAGCAATATTTCATAAAAACAATCAATTATTAAAAGTTTATAAATGGACCCCACCATAACATACAAATCACATGATTGTTTTGTGTAGATATTGACTTTCATAATGACGTAAACATAATAGTCTGTTATAATAAAGGGCGATTGTAAAGGAGCTAGAACATGAAAAAAAAGGTGATTCCGGCGATTATTATAATCGCCCTTATTTTTATTATAGGATGTATTTATGCACTTCAGATTTACAGAGAGCGCTTTTCTTATAGTGAAGAGAAAAAAGATTTAAATGAGTATTTTGACATCACAAGTGACACGGATGTAGCTATTTTATTGGGAAATGATTATCTTGAGGAAAGAGCAAAACTGCTTGACGGAACATACTATATGGATTTCAATTCCGTTCGCAAGTATCTTAACAGAAGATTTTACTATGGAAAGAGCGATGAAACGCTCGTGTATACAACCCCTGATGCCATAATTACAGCCAAGATAGGCACAGGTAAATATGAAAGTACCAAGGACGGAGCACAAGAGGAAGATTATCAGATAGCCAGGCTTGACGATGACGGAACTCTTTTGGTCGCGCTTGATTATGTAAAGAAATATACCAATTTCTCATTCAAGAGCTTTACGGAGCCCAATCACATTCAGCTTGACACAAAGTGGGAAGAGCAGGAAGTGGCTACGATCTCCAAGGATACACAGCTTAGAGTAAGGGGCGGCGTAAAGAGTGCCGTTATAGAAGAGCTGGCAGCAGGAGATCAGGTTATTGTGCTCGATCAGATGGAGAAATGGGCCAAGGTTAAGAGTGCTGATTCTTTCATTGGATTTGTCGAGAACAATAAGCTTAAGGATATAACCACTCAGACTCCCATACCCGTTACGGATTATGCAGAACCTGAGTATACTTCGATCAAGAAGGATTTCAAGATCAACATGGGCTTCCACAATGTAAAAGGTCCTTCGGGAAATGATACATTGTCAGAGCTTGTATCAAATGCCAAGAGTCTTAATGTAATATCACCCACATGGCTTATGGTATCTGATAATTCAGGCGGTATTACAAGCTATGCTTCATCAAGCTATGTTAATTCGGCGCACAAGATGGGACTTGAGGTATGGGTTCTTTTCGAAAATATAACGTATAAGGACAGCATTTCCATGTCAGAGGTCCTTTCACATGCAGATACCAGAAAAGCTATGATCGATGCTGCTGTAAAGGAAACGGTCGCATGCGGAGCTGACGGAATCAACCTGGATTTTGAGAGCATTTCGGGAGAAGACGGACAGTCATATGTTGAGTTTGTCCGTGAGCTTTCAATTGCCTGCAGAGCCAATGGATTAGTCTTTTCAATAGACAATTATGTGCCCATGCACTTCAACGATCACTATGATCTTACTGAGCAGGGAATCGTGGCCGATTACGTTATCATCATGGGATACGATGAGCACTACGGCGGATCTTCCGAAGCCGGTTCGGTTGCTTCCCTTAGTTATGTGGAGAACGGTATCATCAATACTGTAGCTAAGGTTGATCCTTCAAAAGTAATAAACGCCGTTCCTTTCTATACAAGAGTATGGCAGACCAAGGACGGAAAGGTTACAAGTAAGGCATATCCTATGAATAATGCCAAGGAATACATAAGCAATCATTCGATTTCTTTGGAATGGGATCCGGAAACCGCTCAGAATTACGGAGAATACACATCTTCAGACGGAACACTTAATCAGATCTGGATGGAAGATAAGGCTTCTCTTGAGCAGAAGTTGACTGTTATGAAGTCCAATAATATCGCAGGTATCGCCGAGTGGTCACTTGGAATGGAGACATCGGATGTATGGGATGCGATTTCCGCTTATGTCGGAGGATAAAAATTGAATACAGAGCTGGTAGTAATTGATGAAAAGAATATAGATGATGCTGCCAAAGCCTCTATAGATAAAGCCGGTAACATCATAAAAAGCGGAGGACTCGTGGCTTTTCCAACGGAGACCGTCTATGGACTTGGCGGGGATGCGCTTAACAAGCACTCTTCAGAGAAAATATATGCGGCAAAAGGCCGTCCTTCCGATAATCCGCTAATAGTACATGTATCCGATATGGATGCACTTACCAAAATAGTTAAAGAAGTTCCCGAAGCAGCCAAAAAGCTTGCCGATGCATTTTGGCCGGGACCGCTTACAATGATAATGAATAAGACAGATGCCGTTCCTTATGAGACAACAGGAGGTCTTGATACTGTAGCTATAAGAATGCCAAACAACAAGATCGCTCTTGAGCTTATTAAGGCTTCGGGCGGATATATTGCTGCACCCAGTGCCAACACTTCGGGAAGACCAAGCCCCACAGTTGCCAGATACTGCGTGGAAGATCTTTCAGGCAAGATAGAGATGATAATAGATGGTGGACAGGTGGGAATAGGACTTGAGTCGACTATAGTCGATCTTACCTCAGATGAACCTATGATCTTACGCCCCGGATATATCACTGCGGATATGATAAAAGAGGTTTTGGGGAAAGTCAGCATAGACAAGACCATCATTGACAGTACATCGACGTTAAAACCCAAGGCGCCCGGAATGAAGTACAAGCATTATGCTCCAAAAGGAGAGCTTACCATTGTTCAGGGGCCCATGGAAGAAGTTATTAAATATATCAATGACAAGGCCGCTTGTGCCAAGAAAAGCGGAAAGAGGGTCGGAGTGATAGGAACCGACGCCACCAAGGATAAGTATGTGGCGGATATAGTAAAGAGCCTTGGTGACAGAGAAGACGAGAACACTATTGCTCACGAGCTTTTCAAAGCGTTAAGAGAGTTTGATGATGATAAAGTTGATATCATGTTTTCGGAATCTTTTGATGACAACGGTATCGGTCAGGCAATCATGAACAGGCTTTTGAAGGCAGCAGGACATAATGTTATAGTCCTGTAAAAATATAAGTACTATAATTATATGAAAAGAGGTGTACAAATGATTGCGTTAGCTAGTGACCACGGCGGATTTGACTTGAAGGAGGCCGTAAAAAAGCATCTGGAAGAAAGGGGACTGGAAGTTAAGGACTTCGGTACTTATGACAAGAGCTCTTGCGATTATCCGGATTTTGGAAGACCGGCAGCGGAAGCCGTTGCAAGCGGAGAATGCGAGAAGGGTATTGTTATCTGCACTACAGGCATAGGAATCAGTATTGTTGCCAATAAGGTCAAAGGAATCAGATGTGCACTTTGCTCGGAAGTAACAAGCGCAAGACTTACAAGAGAACACAACGACGCCAACATGCTTGCGATGGGGGGAGGATTTACAGGAGAACTGCTTGCTATGGAGATCGTGGATACATTTCTTGATACTCCTTTTTCGGGGCTTGAGAAGCATAGCCGCAGAATATCCAAGGTTGCTGCCGGAGAGCAGTAATTCCGAACTATACAGTTACAATAATTAATCTCTAAGGAGGATACTATGGGAAAAGTTGTAATAATGGATCATCCGCTTATTCAGCACAAGATTGGTTATATCAGAAGAATCGATACCGGAACCAAGGATTTTAGGCAGACAATCGGTGAGATTGCAATGCTTATATGTTATGAAGCAACAAGAGACCTTCAGCTTCAGGATGTTCAGATAGAGACACCTATCTGTAAGACCACGGTAAAAGAGCTTAAGGGAAGAAAGCTCTGTGTTGTTCCCATCTTAAGAGCAGGTCTTGGTATGGTTGACGGAATGCTCGCACTTATTCCCGCCGCAAAGGTTGGACATATAGGTCTTTACAGAGACCCCGAGACACTTAAGCCTGTTGAGTATTATTGCAAGATGCCTGCGGACATAACAGAAAGAGAGATATTTGTTGTTGATCCCATGCTTGCTACAGGAGGATCATCCGTGGCAGCAATACAGATGCTCAAAGACAGAGGATGCAGACACATTCATTTCATGTGCATTATCGCTGCTCCCGAGGGACTTAAGGCTATGCAGGAGGCGCATCCTGATGTTGATATCTATGTAGGCGCACTTGATGAGAAGCTTAACGAGCACGGATACATTGTTCCCGGACTCGGAGACGCCGGAGACAGAATTTTCGGAACAAAATAAGGAGAATAGATGAAAAGAGAGGATTATATAACCTGGGATGAGTATTTCATGGGTGTAGCCAAGCTTGCCGCAATGAGATCCAAGGACCCCAATACCCAAGTCGGTAGTTGTATAGTCAGTGAAGATAACAATATTCTTTCTATGGGATATAACGGACTTCCTAAGGGATGTTCGGATGAGGATTTCCCGTGGGAAAGAGACGGTGAAGATGAACTTAGTACCAAATATCCGTTTGTTACGCACAGTGAACTCAATGCCATTCTGAATTACAGGGGAGGAAGCCTTATCGGCTCCAAATTGTACGTATCACTATTTCCGTGCAACGAGTGTGCCAAGGCAATAATTCAGGCAGGAATAAGGACTGTTGTGTACGACAGTGACAAATACAGTACATCTGCATCGACCAAAGCTGCAAAGAGAATGTTTGATGCTGCGGGGGTCCGCTACTATCAATATCAGCCGAGCGGAAGGAACATCAAAATAACAATATAATTACAGTTTGGGGTTATGAAAAAAAGAGGGGTAATCATAATACAAACAAAAATAAAATATAGCGTTTGCGTGTTATTCAGAGCAGTTGCTCTTTTGATGTCGGTAATCTTATTATCGCTATCTTTGGGAACAGATTCTTATGCGACAGATTCGACTAGGAAAAAGCTTGAGGAAGCAAAAGATAAAAAAGCTAAGTCCCAGAATGAACTGAACAGCACTAAAGATAATATTGCCGAGATGAACGAGGAGAAATCTTCTCTTCAAGGCCAGCTTAACACCTTGAATTCTCAGCTTACGGAAGTCAGTAACAATCTTGAAGCTATAGAGGAACAGATCGGTGACAAGAAGACAGAGATAGAGAATACGCTCGCTGAGCTTGCCGCCGCAAAAGAAACTGAAGAAAATCAGTATGCTTCGATGAAGAAAAGAGTTCAGTTTATATATGAAAAGCAGAACTTTGTACTGGTTGATATGCTTCTTGGAGCCACTGACTTTGCTGCATTTCTTAATCAGAATCATTATATTGAAGAGCTCTCTGCGTATGACAGAAAGATGTTTCTTCAGTATATTGAGACAAGAGAACTGATAGAGGAAAAAGAGGCAACGCTGGAAGTTGAACGCAAGCAGCTCGAAGAGTATCAGACTCAGCAAAAAGCGGAGCAGAGCAGAGTAGCGGGACTTGTTAATCAGACATCGGGATCGATCAAGCAATATGCCAATGATATTTCCGATGCCGAATCCAAGGCACAGGCACTTGAAGAACAGATAAAAGCGCAGGAGCAGGATATCAAAAATCTTGAAGCCAAGCTAGCCGAAGAGATGCGATTGTCTAAGCTTGCCGCTGCTTCTACCTGGAGAGACATTTCAGAGGTGACATTTGCCGAAGGAGACAGATATCTTTTGGCAAATCTTATTTACTGTGAGGCGGGATCTGAGCCGTATGAAGGAAAGGTAGCTGTAGGAGCCGTTGTTATCAACAGAGTTTTAAGTTCTGTATATCCCGATACTGTTGTGGGAGTGATATATCAGAACAGGCAATTTTCTCCTGTGGCAAGCGGACGACTTGCACTTGCTCTGGCAAACGGTAAAGCAACAGCATCCTGTTACCAGGCAGCAGATGAAGCTATGAAGGGCTATTCTAACGTAGGAAACTGCGTATATTTCAGAACTCCGATACCGGGCCTTTCGGGAACCAATATCGGAGGACATGTTTTCTACTGATATTTAGTTTTGAATATGATCTTCAATCGGTTTTATAAGATTAGACATACCGTTTTTGTTGATTTCATCAAGGAGTCTGTTCAGTGAGAGCAGACTCTTTTTAAGAAGAGATTCATCTATAAGCTTTTTTTCAAAAGCTTCGGAGAGCTCGTCAAGATCGACAACGTTCATCTTGCCGTTGGGATATATTATTACATCCGCAAGAAGATCGATAGTGGTAAGAGTGTTGTCTGATTTGTTATAATCATAGGTGACTATGTCGCAATACCAGCAACAAAGAGACCCATCCGGTTTGAGAAACTTACTGACTTTATAGCCTTCGTTCAGATACAGACATGAATAACCGTGAGAAAAGTCATGTACCTTTCCCAAGGTTTTCCACTTGGTGACTAATATAGAATCGTTGCATTCAAGGATCACATCATCTTTTAACTTGATGGTCTCATCGGGAATGAAGCGTTTACGATAAAGAATAGGATTTTCCATAGTATTCCTTTCCAAATCTATATTATGAAAATCTTACTATTAAAGAAAATGAAAGTCAATTATGCGAGATAATTCAATCAAAAAAACGATAAGTAAAATTGCATATTTTATAGTCATTTTTATTCTGACGATCATAGTACTCGGACATCTGGCAAAAGGCGATCATGCGGATATGACTGCTAAGATGTCGGAAGCTACGCTTCCAATAGTTACTATTAAGGAAGATGGAAGAGATATAAACACCATGCACGGTTATATCTCTGATGTTGACGTGGCTAATATCAGAGGAACCGTTGTGCCTCTGGGAGAGAACAGATCGCTTTCTTTTAACATAAATACTTACGGCGAAGATGTCACGGATATCGGATACGAAGTAAGGAGTGTAGATGGCAAAGGCCTTGTAGAGAGCGTTATGTTGACCGACTACAAAGAGGATAACGACACCGTATACGCCGATATTCAGCTTAAAGATCTGATCGATCAAAACAGAGAATATATGCTCGTCGTATTTATGAATACTGATATCGGAAAGGCCAAGTATTATACAAGATTTATATGGACAGGTGCTGATGAACGCTATCATGTAAAGGACGAGCTTGATTTTGTTCTTGGTTTTTCCGGCGCGACATTTGATACCGCCAAGGCAAAAGAATATTCCAAGTATCTTGAAACAAGCACTGAGACCGATCATGCCACACTTAGCAAGATCAATATCCACAGCACGATGGATCAGATCACATGGGGGAAGATAAAAGATAAGATATCCAAACATACGGAACCTGAGATTTATATAACGGATATTCATGAGCAGACAGGCTGTTATGAGCTTAAGTACAGAGTAAGCGTCAAGGACGGTTCTACTGTAAGTGACTATGACATCGTTGAGGATTTCAGAGTCAGATATACTTCTGAAAGAATGTATCTCCTTGATTATCAGAGAAGTATGAATTATGTGTTTGATTCCGATTCATATTCCATTACTCCCAATTCGATAGATCTTGGAATTTCCGATCCTGATATAGAGTTCAAAGAAAGCAGCAGCGGAAGTGTATTTGCATTTGTAAACAGTGGCAGATTGTATTCATTTAACAATACTGAGAATAAACTTGCATATCTCTTTGGATTTTATGATTCGGATAATGATGATATCAGAGCAAGATGGAACAGAAACAGTATCAAGATACTAAGTATTGATGAAGCGGGTAATATAAAGTTTGCGGTTTCCGGATATATGAACAGAGGTATCCATGAGGGATGTACGGGAATTGCCGTATATGATTACAATTCATCTATCAATGCTGTTGAAGAACTTGTATTTATCGAGAGTAATAAGTCGGCAGAAGTGATCACAAGCTATGTTGACAAGCTGGCATATGTCAGCAGTAATGATATTTTTTATGTAATGCTTGATCAGAATATATACGAGGTGGATCTGGTCGACAAAACATCCAAGGCGGTTGTAGAGGATATTGGTTCGGGAACGTATAAGATATCCAAATCAAAGAACGTTATAGCATGGCAGGGTGATGAACTGACATCACTTAACGTTATGAATCTGAATACCAGGGCCATTACGCCTGTTGAGGCTAATCCCGGAGAATACATTATTGTCCTTGGATTTAGAGGAGAGGACCTTGTGTACGGAACGGTTAATCTTTCGGATATCAGAAACGACCAGATGGGTAATCCCATCTATGCTATGTATAGTATGAAGATTCAGGACAGTGAAGGTAATATTCTTGAGGATTATCATCCAAACGGAATATATATCACCGGTGTAGATATTCGCGGTGATATGATCATTTTATCAAGAGCGGTCAAGGATGCTGAGACGGATTCATATGTTCCTACCTACGATGACCCGATCACATACACATTGCCGGCTGAAAAAGGAAGTAATACTGTTGCGACCGTTGCAGAGGAAGGATATGAAAAAGTCACACGTATACTGACCAAGAGTGAGGTTAAGGTTAAAGAGATAAGGGTACTTACTCCTAATCTTACTCTCTATGAAGGGGACAGAAATGTACCTGTTTCCAATGATAGGGATATAGAAAAGAATCCTTTGTATTATGTATATGATATAGCAGGAAGCGAAAAGACATATTCCGATGCGGCTTCAGCTGTTATTGCCGCTGAGCAATCTTCGGGAGTGGTTGTAAGTGATAAAAACAATTATGTTTGGTACAAAGGTAATCGTAAAGCGTCCAATCAGATTATGGACATTACCAGACGAGCTGAAGAATATGAGGATATGACATCCAAGAATTCCGCGGCAGTCTGCATTGACCTTATGCTGCAATTTGAAGGCGTCAACAGGAATGTTGAGGCGCTTATTTCCGGAGGGGAGAGTGTTGGACAGATTCTTGATGAGTCACTTCCCAATGGAAAAGTGATAGATCTGGACGGATGTTCACTGGATTCGATCTTATATTATGTGAATAAAGAAACTCCCGTTATGGCAATGCTAAGCAATGGTGAATCCGTACTGATAATCGGTTTTAACGAGCAGAATACGGTCATTGTCAATCCTTCAACGGGAAATTGGTACAAATACGGAATGAACGATTCCAAGAAATTATTTGAAGAGAACGGAAATCATTTTATAACCTATCTTAGGGAGGAATAATAAAATGAAGGATTTCGACTTTGGTATGGTAAAAGATCCGAAGATATTTAAGGACGGAGTTTTGCCGGCGCATTCGGATCATACCGCATATGCGTCAACAGATGAACTGGAAGAGGGCGCCAGCTCGCTTGTAGTGTCTTTAAACGGCACATGGAAATTCCATTATGCCAAGGAGTATAGCTGCGCCATACCGGGGTTTGAAAAAGATAACTATGACTGCAATTCATGGGATGACATTAAAGTGCCATCCCATATGCAGCTTGAGGGATATGATATCCCTGCATATATCAATTATCAGTATCCGTGGGATGGAAAAGAGAATATTGAGTTGGGAGAGATTCCCACTAAATTCAATCCCGTCGGAAGTTATGTAAAATACTTTACTTTGCCGCTTCTTTGGAAAGACAAAGAAGTGCATGTCGTGTTTGACGGAGTGGAGAGCGGATACGCGCTTTGGCTTAACGGGAACTTCGTGGGCTATAGCGAAGACTCTTTTACCCCTTCTGAATTCGATCTTACGTCTTTTCTAAGAGAAGGCGAGAACAAGCTTGCGGTGCAGGTATTTAAGCACACGAGCGGAAGCTGGTTCGAAGATCAGGATTTCTACAGATTTTCAGGTATCTACAGAAATGTTTTCTTAAAGCTGATTCCCGATGTACACCTTGAAGATATAAAGGTGAGGACTCTTTTAAATGACGATTTTTCCGAGGCGGAGCTTGAAGTTACGCTCAAATATAACGAGGCTGTCGGAACGACCGATTATGTGCTGCTTAGGAATAATCACAAGGTTTTAAAAGGAACTGTTGATAATGACAAATCGGTTGTGATAAGTGAAACCGTACATGAACCTGTGCTGTGGAGCGCGGAAGATCCGCAGCTTTATCAGCTTGTTCTTTATGTAAACGGTGGAGATAAAGAAATCTGTGAGGTTATAAGGCAGAACGTAGGCTTTAGACGGTTCGAGTTAAAAGACGGACTGATGCTTATAAACGGAAAGCGCATTGTGTTTAAAGGCGTAAACAGGCATGAGTTCTCATGTGACAAAGGAAGAGTCGTTTCCGATGAGGATACGCTTTTAGATATCATTACGATGAAAAGAAACAACATCAACGCCATAAGAACCAGTCACTATCAGAACTCCGCCAAAATATATGAGCTATGCGATATCTACGGACTGTATATGATCGCAGAGAACAACATGGAGACGCACGGAACCTGGACGTACACATGGGATGATGAAGAACGAAGAGAAAATGCGATTCCGGGGGACAGACAGGAGTGTCTGCCCGCATTGCTTGATAGGGTCAATTCCACTTATCAGCTTGATAAGAATCATCCGAGTGTGCTTATCTGGTCTATCGGAAATGAGTCTTATGGCGGAAAAGTTCCGTATGAGATGAGTAAGCTCTTTAGAGAACTTGATCCCGACAGGCTCGTTCATTATGAGGGTATTTTTAACGACAGAAGATATAATGACACAAGTGATATGGAAAGCCGGATGTATGCCCCGGTAAAAGATATTGAGAAATATCTTTCCGAGCACGATGATAAGCCGTTTATATGCTGCGAGTATACGCATGCAATGGGTAATTCCTGCGGAGGTATGTTTAAATATACGGAGCTTGCAGACAGAGAGCCGCGCTATCAGGGCGGCTTTATCTGGGATTTTGTGGATCAGGCTATCAGAAAAAAGAACAGATTCGGCGAGTATTATATGGCATACGGCGGAGATCACGGCGAGAGGCCTACCGATTATAACTTTAGCGGAAACGGAATAGTTGACGCTAACAGAGAACCTTATGCCAAGATGCAGGAAGTTAAGTACAACTACAGGGATATCAAAGTCTTTGTTGAGGATTACAAGGTTAAGATCATTAATAGGAGTCTTTTTACAGGCACTTGGGAATACGACTGCGTAGTGATCCTTGAAAGAGACGGAAAAGAAGTTATGAGAAAACTCATGGCGACAGATGTCCCTCCTCTTTCCGAAAAAGAGTATGATCTTCCGGAGTCTGTTGTAAATAAGCTAATGGTGACCGGCGCGGGAGTATTTGATGAAAACGGACCGTTTCCTCTGGACGAATATGTGGTGACAGTATCATTTAGACTGCGCGATGATACACTATGGGCTAAAAGAGGTCACGAGGTATCTTTTGGACAGGGAATATATAGAAATGCAGCTGCAACATATATTACCTGCAGTCCAATGGAAGTTGTAGACGGAAAGTTTAATATTGGAGTACATGGCAAGAATTTCTCAGTTCTTTTCTCCAAGGATAAGGGCAATATTGTTTCATATAACTATGCGGGAAAAGAGTTTATAGAGGGAGTTCCAAAACCAAATTTCTGGAGAGCTCCCGTAGATAACGACCGTGGAAACAGAGAGCCTCAGCGCTATGCACAGTGGAAGATTGCAAGTATGTACGCAACGTCGCAGCTTGAAGATGTGGACAGTGACGAGAATTCCGTATCTGTAAGTTATAGGTTTACACTTCACACAACTCCTGAAGCTTCAGTGCTTGTGACTTATACGGTTACCGGCGATGGAAGAGTATGGATAAAAGAGGAATATGAACCGGTAGAAGGTCTTTCGGAAATGCCTGAGTTTGGAATGATGTTTAGATTCAGTGCGGATTATGAGAATGTGGAGTATTACGGAAGAGGACCTAAAGAGAATTATGTAGACAGATGCATGGGAGCAAGGCTCGGACTTTTTCAGACAACAGCTACGGATTGTATGGAGAAGTATCTACGTCCACAGGAAACCGGAAACAGGGTAGATGTAAGATGGGCGAAGATCACGGATAAAGACGGAAGAGGTATTCTTTTTGAAGCCCCCGATACGATGAATTTCAGTGCAATACCTTATGTGCCTGAGGAACTTGAATCAGCTATGCATCCGTTTGAACTGCCGCGTGTGTGCAAGACTGTAGTCAGATGCAGCCTTATGCAGATGGGTGTTGCGGGAGATGATACATGGGGATCCAGGACGCATGAAGAGTTTCTGCTTCCGGATGATAAACCGATTTCATTTATTGTTAGTTTTAAAGGAATATAAATAATGAAAAACGCGGGAATGATCTAAGGTCATTTCCGCGTTTTATAATGCAATTATTTCTATAAATATCAGTTCTTTATCAGAATCCGAGATTATCGTTTACAAGGATCACATGAATCCTGTCCGCATGCTTGGAAAAGCGAGTAATAAGGAATTGGCAGCAGATAGTATCGGGTGATTTACAATTCATGCAAGAACCGGTCTTTGCGCAAGGAGTATTAAGTCCGAAGCGCTGTGCATTTATAGGAGCCGCAACGTTTCTTGCTCTCTTCATGGCACCGTCGACATCATCGCATACCTTGTTCATTCCGACTATAAATACAACCTTCTTGGGACCCTGAGCGATCGCAGATACACGATTGGCATTGCCGTCAATGTTTACAAGGATTCCGTCCTCAGTCATGGCGTTGGCACTTGAAAGGAATACATCGGCGTCGTATGCGGCGAGCATTGCAGCACGCTTGTCAGTCATCTCGTTTCTGTCGATGAAATTGTAATTGCCGTTTTTAAGAGCATCTACAAGTCCGATCTCAACGGCACTCATGGCACCGCCCATTGTTACTGTGCTATTTTCGGGAATTATGCTAAGTGCGATCTTAAGAGCTTCTTCTTTGTCCTTGGCATAATAACCTGTCATATTACGTGATTCAAGTCCGCTTATTACTTTCTTGGATAAGAGATCGTTTCTCTTAGTAATGTTTTCATTTATTGCCATAAGAACCTCCTATCATGATCCCGGCGCTTGCCCGCCGAAATATAGTTTAGCCGGTTACAGTCAGATCTTCTTTTCTGCCTCAAGAGAAGCTCTGAGCTCTCCGCTGTTATATCTCTCAATGATGTTGTTGATACGCTCAACAGGATTGAGAAGGTCGCTTATTGAAGCATCGTGGTTAAGTGTATCGATAAGGTAAGCGATGTATTTACTCATGTCGCAGCTGATATACCATTCACGAGAGAGAAGCTCAGGTGTCTGATATACGAGGTTAGTTGTAAATACTCTGTCGATAAGTCCTTCTTCGTAAGCTTTATCAAATGCTGCAAGTCCGCCTGTGAAAAGACCGAATGTAGAGAATGCATATATTCTTGCAGCCTTGCGCTGTTTAAGAGCCTTGGCAACATCGAGGATACTCTCACCTGAAGAGATCATGTCGTCTACGATGATAACTGATTTACCCTCAACGCTTGTTCCGAGGAACTCGTGTGATACGATAGGATTTCTTCCGTCCACTACCTGTGTGTAGTCACGTCTCTTATAGAACATTCCGACATCAAGGCCAAGAACGCTGGCAAGATAGATTGCTCTGCTCATACCGCCTTCGTCGGGGGAGATTACCATCATGTTGTCGGAGTCGATCTTAAGATCCCATACATTTCTGAGAAGGGCCTTAATAAACTGATATGTTGTTCTTACGGTTTCAAAACCGTTGAGTGGAATAGCATTTTGAACTCTCGGATCGTGTGCATCAAAGGTGATAATGTTATCAACACCCATGTTTACAAGCTCCTGAAGAGCTATTGCACAGTCGAGAGACTCTCTTGAACTTCTTTTGTGCTGTCTTGATTCATAGAGGAAAGGCATGATAACAGTGATTCTTCTTGCTTTTCCGCCGACAGCAGCGATTATTCTTTTAAGATCCTGATAATGATCATCAGGAGACATATGATTTTCTTGTCCGAAAAGAGAATAGGTTTGTGAGTAGTTACATACATCTACAAGCAGATAAAGATCATCACCGCGAACGGATGCCTTAATTACACCCTTTGCCTCACCTGTTCCGAATCTCGGAACTTCGGCATCGAGAATGTAAGAGGGGCGCTCATAACCTGTGAAGGCCAAGCTTCCTTTGTGTTCGTTCTCTCTTTCTGCTCTCCATTTAACGAGGTAGTAATCGACTTTTTCCGCTAAAGGCTTAACTCCCTTAAGTGGAATGATTCCTAGGGAACCTACAGGAATAGTTTCCAGATTACGTTTCTCTTCTCTTTTTGGCATTACTGAAAATCCTCACTTTCTTTTCTGGCAATCTTTTTGATTTTACGAATGTCCTGTCCGGTTAATTTAAGAAGCGTGTAATTGCTGGTTACTCGCGAAAAGATTCTTTCCGAATAGGTTGCCTGTAATTCTTCCAGAGAAAGGTTGGTTGTAATGACAGTAGACTTTTTTCTTAAATCTCTCTCGTTGAGGCATGAGAAAAGCTCAGATGCCACAAAGCTGTTGGTTCGCTCTGTACCGAGATCGTCAATTATCAGCAGTTCGCAATTGTATATATCATCATATATACTCTTAAGCTCCTGCTTGTTACGATAGTCGAATGAGTTCTCGGCCAAGAGTTCAAACAGTCCCGAAGAACTAAAATAAATAACCGAATGCCCTTTTTTGAGCAATTCGTTGGCAACACATGTGGACAGGAATGATTTGCCAACACCAACTGTACCATAAATAAATAGATTTTGGTAGTCGGAGTTAAAATTATTTATAAATTTTTCTGAAGCTTTTACAGCTCCCTGAAAACGCTTTAAATCCTCGCCTTGATAGTACTTGTCCGTGAGGAGTTTGAAGTTGGCTGTTTTGGCCAGAGTCTTAAGATTGGAACGGTCATAGAGAGTTTCTATGATCTTTTGTTTGAAACAGTGACACTTTTCGTTACCGATATAGCCGGTGTCCTTACAGTCACTGCAGGTATAACCCATATCAAGATAATCGTCGGAGAAACCTGCCTCAGTCAAAAGAGTCTTCTTTTGGCGTGCAAGCTCTTCTAATTCACGCTTAAGAGCGCTTTTGTCCAGTCTCTCTCCGGAAAGAAGTCTTCTTCCGAAGTCAACACTGGCTGTTGCAGTCTTGTCTTCGAGCTCTTTGTAGCCCGGAACGGTATCATATACGTAGCGCTGTCTCTCTTCAAGCTCCTGCCTGTGGAGCGCGCGTCTTTCTTCGTATTCATGCATTATTTCATCAAATTGAGCATTTGAAAGTGCCATGTGATTCTCCTCTTAGCACAAAGTTATGCCCTGCACGTGTTTTGGGGAAGGCTGTGTGCCGCCGCCAAACCAAAGTACAGGGCTTGCTTTTGTGTAACTCTTACCGATTCCCCAACCGAATAAGAGTCTTAATTGTCCAGAAGTTTCTTTTCGAGCTCGGCAAAATCATATGTATTTTGCTGGAACTGATTGAAACGGTTCTGGGCGCCGCCGTGGCGAATATATGATTCGTCAGAGCGGAGTTTGCTGTCAATGGATGACACGGAAGCCTTCGATTTCTTTTTGCGAAGATCGGCGGTAAAGTCAGCATCTAATCTGGCAATGTCCTCCCTTGTTTTAACCTTACTCTCATGCCAGCTTCGAAGAATGCCGTCGCAATATCTAAGGCGATTCTTCTGTGTAGCCAGAACAGTGCGGTCGCAGGCTTCCATGATAATATCCATTGAAAATCCCAACTCCCCACGCCAGGAACGGATAAAGTTTCCTTCCTTCTCAGTGGGGCTGTTTTCCATACCGAGTGCTTTCATGATCTCGACGATTTCGGGATCACGTTTGTAATTTTCCACGCGAGCCTGTTTTGGCGTTTTGATGCCTTGCTGAGCCCAGTTTATAGCCACCTTTTCTACATACCTGAAATCAGCTTTATGATTATCGACGCAGTATTGCATCAGATAGTCCAAAAGATCATCGGAAAACTTCAGTTCATCTTTGATATAGAACAGTGTCATGATCTCTGTAGAAGTAAGAGGTCTGTTGAAATACTGTTCTGCCGGAAAGAGAATGCTGGACTCCGAAGACTGCTTGAATGAACGAAGCTGTGCTGCAGAGTAGCTTGGCTTTTCGGGAACACCGTCCGTAGCTTCATGTTTGATAGAAGAAACGGGCTTAAGTACGGTTTCGCTCTTTCTTGCCGAAACCTTCACGGGAGAAGTGATATCCTCCATGTGGATGCCTGTGAGATTACCCATGGCATCATATTCCAAGCTGATCAGTTCTTTCTTTTCCCAATATTTGAGTGCTCGTATTACATCTTTTTCTGTATGGTTAAATTTATCTGCCAGAGCCGAAACACTGGTGGGTAAATTTGCATTCATCATTCTTAGCAGATAAAGATAAATCTTAATCTGCGCATCATTGGCATCTTGCATATATTCATCAATGAATATATTGGAAACATTCGTTGAATCCTCCCCAAGATTATGACTTATAGTTACACGCCCCATCATCTTAAATAATCACCTGCTTTTTATTTTTCATCACAGGTTCGATTATAGCATGGTGATTTTTTAAAAGATATGGGAAAAGTGACGAAGAAATCCAGTAGCAGAGCGCATTTCGGGATTTTTATATTTCTTGTGGACAATGTGGATAACGTGGATTATTTATTGGAGATAAAATAAAAAACAGCCAAACCGCGCTGACGCCCGATATAATTACCTGAGCACAAGGCGGTAGGCTGTTATCCACCGAAAAAGATTTACATATAGTTCAAACTAAAAGTGGATATGTGGATAAGTATTATTTACCAAGGAGCTCATCCCCGATTTTAACGACATCTCCGGCTCCCATGGTTATCAACAAATCTCCTTTAGTGCAATTTTGCAAAAGAAATTTTTCTATTTCTCCAAAGCCCTGAACAGTAGGAAAATAATTGCATTCATGGCCAAGTTCAACTATCTTGTCGCGAAGAGTTCTGGAGCTGATTCCGAGGTTATCGGTCTCTCTTGCGGCATATATATCTGCAAGGATAACGTGATCGGCAAGAGAAAGAGCTTCAGCAAACTCATTTAAAAGAGCTTTTGTCCTTGTGTAAGTATGAGGCTGGAAAACGCACCAGATCTTACTGTGAGGATAATTCTGCGCTGCGGTGAGAGTTGCTTTGATCTCGGTAGGATGGTGAGCATAGTCGTCTATTATGGTAACGCCGTGAATATCACCCTTGTGTTCAAATCTTCGGCTTGTTCCGCCAAAGAGAGAAAGAGCCGTGATCATATGGTCTTCGTCAATTCCGAGAACATTGCTTACTGCAATGGCGGCAAGTGAATTGTAAACGTTGTGAATGCCGGGAACGGCAAGCTTTATATCCAGGACTTTTCCTCCGGGCATATGAGCCTTGTAGGAAGGGTTACCTTTTTCGTCGTAAGTAATATCAGTTGGATAGTAATCAAAAGAATCCTTGGAACCGTATGTGATCACGTCACAAGTTAATCCGGCTGTGATCTCATCTACATTGTCTATGTCACCGTTGATGACAAGAGTGCCGTCCTCCGGAAGAAGAGCGGCAAATCTCTTAAATGAATGTCTGATATCATCAAGATCCTTGAAGAAATCAAGGTGATCTGCATCAATGTTGGAAATCACACTGATCTTTGGGAAGAAGCTAAGGAAACTGTTGGTGTATTCACACGCTTCGGTTACAAAAAAGTCAGAGCTTCCGACTCTGATATTTCCGCCGATATCCTTGAACACGCCACCGATAGAAAGAGTAGGATCTGTGCCTGCTTCAAGAAGGATCTTGGAAAGCATCGAAGTGGTTGTTGTCTTTCCGTGAGTTCCGCTAATGGCAACTGGAAGCTTATACTCCTTCATGATCTGGCCGAGCAGTTCCGCTCTTGTAAGCATAGGTATCCCTGCATTCTTAACCGCAATGAATTCAGGGTTGTCGGGGTGAACTGCTGCTGTATAAACAACTGCATCTATATGTTCCGAGTTCTCAATATTTTCTGCACACTGGCCGTAAAAAACGGTAACGCCGTTATCACTGAGAGTTCTGGTCATAGCAGATTCTTTTGAATCAGAACCTGAAACCTTAAAACCTTTCTCAATGAGAATATGTGCAAGCCCACTCATGGAAATGCCTCCGATTCCCATGAAATAGATGTGGACAGGCTTATTAAAATCAATAGTGTACATGATGATCCTCGTTTCCTTTTTTCTGATTAATAATAAAGATATAACGGAATATATTCTAACACTTATTTACTTAAAGTCAAAAAATTATTAATGAAGGGATTAAGCGAAAAAACAAACAAAACAGTATCATATTTAGCTTAATAATGATATACTTTTATATATAAAAGTATCTTTTTTCTTATGAAAGACAGACAGCTGGTTTGGTGATTCAACTACACTAGAGCTTACGACTTGAATTGCAACATGAGGTGGAACATGATAAAGAAGGAAATGATCGCCATGCTACTGGCAGGGGGCCAGGGTAGCAGACTGGGAGTGCTGACAGCCAATATGGCTAAGCCGGCAGTATCTTTTGGGGGAAAGTACAGGATAATTGACTTTCCGCTTAGTAACTGTATTAATTCCGGAGTGGACACTGTGGGTGTCCTTACACAATATCGTCCGCTCAGACTTAATTCTCACATTGGAATAGGTATACCGTGGGATCTGGATCGTAATTTCGGTGGAGTAACTGTGCTTCCGCCTTACGAAAAGAGTGCCAACAGTGAGTGGTATACCGGTACAGCCAATGCTATTTACCAGAATCTTGAATACATGGAAAACTATGATCCTGATTATGTGCTGATCCTCTCCGGAGATCATATATATAAGATGGATTATGAGACCATGCTTGATTTTCATAAGGCAAGTAACGCAGACGTTACCATTGCCGTTATGCCTGTGCCCATCGAGGAAGCTTGCAGGTTCGGAATCATGATCACTGATGAGAACAAGAGGATTGTTGATTTCGAAGAAAAGCCCGAGCATCCCAGGAGCAACCTAGCTTCTATGGGTATCTATATCTTTTCATGGGAAGTATTAAAAAAGGCTCTTATAGACAATAAAGATCTTCCGGGACTTGATTTCGGTAAGCATATTATTCCTTACTGTAAGGAAAAGGGACAATCTCTTTTTGCTTATGAATTTGATGGATACTGGAAGGATGTAGGAACACTTACTTCATATTGGCAGGCCAACATGGAGCTTATAGATATCGTTCCCGAGTTTAATCTCTACGAAGAGTATTGGAAGATCTATACTTCAAGCGGCATTCAACCGCCACAGTATCTGGGACCCGACAGCGCTATGGAAAGGTGTATAGCGGGCGAGGGATGTGAGATATACGGTAAAGTATATAACTCGATCATCGGTCCGGGTGTAAAGATAGGAAAAGACACTGTGGTCAGCCACTCCATCATAATGAACGAAACAGAGATCGGGGAAGGCTGCAACATAGAAAAGGGTATAATCGCCGAGAAGGTTAAGATAGGAAACAACGTGCACATTGGTGCATTTGAAGAAAAGCCCAACGAAACAAAACCGGGCATTTACTGCGAGGGGATCTGCACAATAGGAGAGAAATCCGAGATTCCCGACAATGTAACCATCGGAAAGAACACCATGATCTTTGGAAAGACATCTTCGGAAGATTATCCGGACGGTGTTTTGGACAGCGGAAGAACACTAGATAAGGCAGGTGATTGACATGAGGGCGATTGGCATTATTTTAGCGGGCGGAAGCAGTAGTAGAATGCAGGAGCTTTCCAAGAAAAGAGCCGTATGTGCGATGCCTGTTGCAGGTTTTTACAGAAGCATAGATTTTGCTCTGAGTAACATGACAAACTCTCATATTCAGACGGTTGCGGTATTTACTCAGTACAATGCGGGAAGTCTTAATTCACACCTTAGTTCTTCAAAGTGGTGGGACTTCGGAAGAAAGCAGGGCGGATTGTATGTTTTCACACCGGCAGTTAAGGCGTCCGGAAACCTGTGGTACAGAGGAACCGCGGATGCGATAGCTCAGAACCTTGATTTCCTCAGAAGTTGCCACGAACCGTATGTAGTAATAACATCCGGTGACTGTGTGTACAAGATGGATTTCGGTAAGCTTTTGGAATATCACATCCGGAAGCAGGCAGATATAACCGTTGTATGTAAGGATATGCCGGCATCTTTTGACACCGAGAGATTCGGAACGATAAGGATGAACGAAGAGAGCAGGATTGAGGATTTTGAAGAAAAACCTGTTGTATCAAGATCAAATACAATCTCCTGCGGTATATACGTTATCCGAAGAAGACAGCTTATTGAGCTTATAGAAAGAGCTGAGGAAGAAGAAAGATACGACTTTGTTAGAGACATCCTTGTAAGATACAAGGATATGAAACGTATTTACGGATACAAGATAAAAGAGTATTGGAACAACATTGCTTCGGTTGATGATTATTTTAGGACCAATATGGATTTCCTAAAACCTGAAGTAAGAGAGTACTTCTTTAGAGAGTATCCCGGAATCTACACCAAGATAGTAGATCTTCCGCCGGCCAAGTACAACGTCGGAGTTAACGTTAAGAACAGTCTCATTTCCAGCGGCTGTATCATAAACGGAACCATAGAAGATTCGGTGATATTCAAAGGAGCTTTTGTAGGCAATAACTGTTATATTAAGAATTCTATCATCTTGAATGATGTTTATATCGGCGACAACACGCATATAGAAAATTGCATTGTAGAGAGCCACGGTACGATCCAAGCGAACTCGTACTACAAAGAAGATAATGGCATCAAGATAGTGGTAGAAAATAATGAACGCTATGTAATCTAGTTTTCTAGATCAGATTAACCAAGAGGGGGTTACACGATGAAAATTACAGACGTCAGAGTAAGAAAGGTTACCAAGCAGGGCAAAATGAGAGCAGTTGTATCTGTTACATTTGATAATGAATTCGTTGTTCATGACATCAAAGTAATAGAAGGCGAGAGGGGCTTGTTCATCGCTATGCCGAGCAAGAAGTCTACGGACGGCGAGTACAGAGACATAGCTCATCCCATCAATTCGGATACCAGAAAGGTCCTGCAGGATACGATCCTTGAGGCTTACGATAAAGCCGCTGTCGAAGAGGGCGAGGAAGAGCCTGTATTATAAAAGCTGAATAATTGTGCGTATTTAAAAAGAAGTTTTCAACCAAGGCGTTAAAATGCATGGGCGAAGGCTTCTTTTTTATAACATATTATAGGATAATCACAAGGAAAGTTTGTTTTATCAAATCGATCAGTTTATTAGAGCTGTTATAGGTGAAAGCATTGATTCAATGCAATGAAAAGTTCGGATGTTTGACGGTACTCGATGAAGGAGAAGAGTATTTTCAAACTGAGAAATACGCGTCGGTGCTAGAAGAAGTAAATGACTTGCAAGAAAAAGTCAAACAATATCATGATGAGCTGAAAAGTATTAGTGATAAGTATCCTGAGAAGTATGCGGCATGGCGTAATAAGGATTTTTCTTCATGTGGTACAGCATTTTTTTCGAAACTACAAGGATTAAATTGGCAAATACATATAGAAAAACAGCATTTGGATTCTTTATCATTAAAGTTGAAGAAGCACTATAAGTGCAAATGCAAGTGTGGGAAAATTCACTATTTCAATGAGGAAACTATTGCATTAAAGCCTAGATTCTGTATATATCCTGTTCCAATTTCCACAAAGCATACATATAGTAATAAGGCTCAAAATGCAACATATCGTAAAAGACAAAAATACGCTAATCAAGAGAATGTTGTGTTAGTAGATAAAACGGAATGTATTCCGGCAGAGTACTATTGTGATATATATAATGATTACAGGAATAAGCAACTTATCAAGAATGAACAAAAGTTAAAGGCGGAAATTGCTGCCATTCCAAGAGAAAATGCAAAGAATTATGATGTTGATTTTACTGGGATGCAGTATGAGTCACTGTTTGTAGAATGTTGTGTAAGTGACCATGTGGAGAGTCAGCCATATTATCGATTTTCACAGCGACATAAAAAAATTTGGTCTACGGTAAAGGTTTACAAGCAGTATAGATGCAAATGCCAATTATGTGGTGAGGAGCAGCTTGTTACCTGTGATAGATTTGGGATATACCCTCCAACAGAGTATGGCATCCATGCATATTATGGATACTGGAGTGATGTATATTGTAAGTGCCATGAAATATCTTCGTTTCAGTGGATTGTATGTAAGCTGCTTATAGAGAACAGAATTGATTATGAAGTCGAATATAGTTTTTCTGATTTGTATGGGATAGCAGGAAAGAATTTGCTTAGATTTGATTTCGCCATAAAAGATAATAAGGGAAATATAAAACATTTAATTGAATGCCAAGGAGAACAGCATTTTAAACCAGTTGATGAATTTGGCGGTGAGTATAGCTTTGAAAGGCAGAAGAAAAATGACGAGCTAAAGCGTGAGTATGCAAGTAGTCATAGTATTCCGCTATTAGAAATACCTTACAATACTAAAAAATATGAAACAATAAAAGAACTTCTTATATCGAAACGAATTATAAGCGGATAATTATTGAGAAGGTGATTAAGTATTGGCAAAACTAATTATCGGAGAAAACGACTTAGAAACGTGGTGTAAAAAGAATAAAAGAGAAGATTTATTACAGGAATGGGACTATGCTGCAAATAAAGGTAAGGTAAATAAATTTGGAGCTGATATTTCTATGCCTAATCTTGTTTTTCCGAGTTCAAATATTAAAGTTGGATGGATATGTGCAAAAGGACATAAGTATGAAGCTGATATAGGGAACCGAACAATAAATAACAGAGGTTGTCCATATTGTGCTGGAAATAAGCTCCTTACAGGTTTTAATGATTTTGAAACATGGTGTAAGAATAATGGTAGAGAAGATCTACTAGAAGAATGGAACTATAAAAAGAATAATGGCTTGAAACCTAGTGAGATTATTCAAGGCGGAGCCAATAAAAAGTATTGGTGGATTGGAGCATGTGGACATGAATGGGATTCTGTTATTTCAGCTAGAGTACGGGAAAGACAGGGGAAAACACAAATAGTAAAAGCTGCGGGATGTCCATATTGCAGTAATCCACCTAAGAGAATCCTTGCTGGATTTAATGATTTTGAATCATGGTGTAAAAGAAACGGAAGGAATAATCTTTTAGAAGAATGGAATTATGAAAAAAATGATATAGAACCATCAGACGTTTCTTTTGCTAGCGGGAAATATGTATGGTGGAAGTGCAATAAGAATCATGAATGGAAAACACAAATTCATAGCAGAACTGTAGGGAAAAAAACAAATTGTCCAATATGCGCTCGAACACAAACATCATTTCCTGAACAGGCTGTAGCTTTTTATTTAAGACAAGAGTACGAGGTGTTACAGAGATATAGAATCAAAGGAAAAGAAGTGGATATATATATTCCCAGCTTCAATATTGCAATAGAATATGATGGTTTGTTGTGGCATTCTGATGAAGATAAAATAAAAAAAGATCAGCTTAAGACTAAGAAAATCACATCTGAAGGCATAATATTAATAAGATTAAGAGAAAGTCGAGATAAGGAGCAGATTTATAAAGAAAACGGAATATATATTATTGAGTTCAGGGCAATGCATGGAAATTATATGACAGTAGAGTTTGAATGGGCTGTTACTGAAATGTTTAAGATGATCAATACTATTACTGATCATGGCACTATACCAGTTATTGATATGAAAGCTGATGAATTATCGATACAATCGTACTATATGAATGTGCTTAAGGATAATAGTGTAGAAAGTGTGTTTCCAGAATTGATTGAAGAATGGGATGTTGAAAAAAACGAGGGCATTACACCAGATGCTTTTTCGGCCAGAAATAGAAAAAAAGTATGGTGGAAATGTAAAAAAGGGCATTCTTGGCTTGCGTCAATTAATACACGAACTGTTCAAAAACTAGGTTGTCCATATTGTGCCGGACAAAGAATAATAACAGGAGAAAATGATTTTGAGACATGGTGCAGAAAAAACAATAACAGATTACTAGATGAATGGGACTACAGGAGGAATACTGAAAAACCAAGTGAAATTCCCAAGTCATATAAAGGAAAAATATTTTGGAAATGTGCCATGGGACATGAGTGGGCTGCAACAGTATATAATCGAATGAATGGAACAGGATGCCCAATATGTAATACAGGAAATAATGTCATGCGAAACAAAGTATCACTTGCTGAATGGTGCTCTATAAATAATTTGAGTTTGTGTGATGAATGGGACTTTGAAAAAAATAATGACATAACACCGCAGAAAGTTTCGTATAGAAGTCACAAAAAGGTATGGTGGAAATGCTCTAGAGGACATGAATGGGAGGCAGAGATAAAAAGCCGTACATATAATCATGGATGTCCATATTGCTCTGGAACAAATAAGAGAGCTATCAAAGGAGTAAACGATTTAGAAACATGGTGCATACAAAACGATAGGCAATACATCTTAGATGAATGGGACGCTCAAAAGAATGAAGGATTAACTCCGGATATGGTTACTTGGGGAAGTCATAAGCGTATTCATTGGAAATGTGGAAAAGGCCATGAATGGGAGGCGGTAATTAAGGAGAGAACAAAGCTTAAGGGGAACAAGTGTCCAATTTGCAGACTTGAATCAGACAGTAATAAATTATTATAAAGTATAGCTTTATCGGCATAAAAAATCATGTAATGTAGATTCCAGAGTCTTTTTTGGAATATGTAATTAATGCACCTAGGCATGTAAGATACGAGAATTGCACGCCACAGTGCATTACTTTTGCGCAAAAAAAGATTGGTAAGGTAAATTAACTAACGAAAGAATGCATAAAAATGAGTATAGATGGGCAGGAAAGAGGAAATATGTTTATCGATAGCCAAAAGGTTTGAAAGGGAAGTGTAAATCCGTCTTTTGGCTGTTATACTATATTCAGCATATGCATTATATTACGATAGAAATAATGACACATACATGATATACGAATTGCTTCATGACTCACGTCATTTTCGCAATTCTACAAATATTCGAAAACCGCTAATTTGCTACGCAAATTGCTTTTTTCTCATATTTGTTCGGGTCATGAAGTCAAAATGCTTAACATGCAAGCATGTACGCATTTATGACTTATGACGCCTATATCATTGTAATATTGGAGGAGTTGTAGTAGTGTTGGGTTTGTTAAAAAGACTATTTGGAAATAAAGAAGAGGAAACAGGCAATATGATAGTGATAGCGGGACTTGGAAATCCCGAAAAGAAATACTTCGGGACAAGGCACAATATCGGCTTTGATGTTATAGACGCCTTGTCTGACAAATACAATATAGGTCTTACAGAGACCAAGTTTAAGGCGGTATACGGAAAAGGAAGAATCGGCGATCAGAAAGTTATTTTGGTCAAGCCCATCACATATATGAACCTCAGCGGAGAGGCGATAAGACCTATATGCGATTACTTCAAGGTTGACACAAAGGAAGAGCTTATCGTTATATCGGATGACGTTGAGCTTGACGAGGGCAATATCAGAGTAAGGCCTAAGGGAAGCGCAGGAGGTCACAACGGACTTAAGAACATAATCGCACAGCTCGGACATGATGAATTCAGCAGAGTCAGAGTCGGTGTCGGCAAGAAACCCAAGGATTACGATATGGTGAACTGGGTTCTAGGTCACTTTGAAGGAGAGGCAGCAGTTCTTATTAAGGAAGGAAAAGAAAGAGCTGTAGCAGCGATAGAAGAGATAATTGAAAACGGCGTGGACAGCGCCATGAACAAATACAACGGGAAGAAATAATGAGAGCAATCACGAGTCCTCTTAAGGAACTTAAAGAATTTGATGAAATAAATGAGTATCTCGATAAGCCCTTCGCTTGTGCAGAGGTGACGGGCTGTGTTGATTCGCAGAAGCTTCATTTTATAGACGGACTCGGCGCTGAGTTTAAGTATAGGATCATCGTTACTTACAGTGATCTTAGGGCAAAAGAAATCTATGAAGACTACAAGTTTTACGACAAGAATGTCACAGTCTATCCCGCTAAAGACCTTATCTTTTATCAGGCGGATGTTCACAGTAACGAAGTTGTAAGACAGAGAATCCGCTGCATGAGAAGGCTTCTCGAGGGGCGCCCGGTTACAGTCGTGACTACTTTCGCAGCGCTCATGTCCCCGCAGATAAAGCCCGAAGTGATCAAGGAAAGTATCTTAAGCATCGATAAGCACAGACCTATAGATGAAAAAGAGATCGCAAGAAAACTTGTATCAATGGGATATGTAAGAAACTACCAGGTCGAGGGACCCGGTGAATTTTCCGTAAGAGGAGATATCGTTGATGTCTTTGATCTAACGGAAGACAACCCATACAGAATAGAGCTTTGGGGAGATGAGATACAGTCGATAAGAAGCTTTGACATCCTGTCGCAGAGATCACTTGAAAAGCTTGAATCGATAGATATCTATCCCGCATCCGAGATTATCCTGGATGACGAGCGCCTTGAAAAAGGAATGCTTAGGATTGAGGAAGAAACGGATAAAGCATACGAGGCTCTCAGAAAAGAGTTTAAGACCAAGGAAGCACATCAGCTTAAGAAGCTTACCGAAGAACTCAGAGAACAGCTCTTTGAGCTTCATTCCATGGTAAACCTCGAAAGCTATATCAGATATTTCTATGAAGATACCGCTACGATGCAGGAGATGTTCCCTAAGGGAAAGAGCTGCATATTTATCGATGAGCCGCAGAGAGTTTTTGAACACGCGAGCGCGGTTGAACTTGAATTTAAAGAGAGTATGACTCACAGAGCCGAGAAGGGGTACGTTCTTCCCGGACAGATGGACATCCTTTATTCTGTAGATAACTGTATCGCCAGAATGGGAAACGGAAGAAGAGTACTCGTTTCGGCACTTGCAATGCCCAAAGCCCAGAATCCTTTTACTCCGGAAAAGAGCTGGGATATAAGAGCAAGGAGCGTTGCGCCCTACAATAACAGTTTCGATTCCCTTGTGTCCGATCTTAAGAACTATTCCAAGAACGGATACAGGGTTCTTATTCTGTCCGGATCAAGGACAAGAGCTAAGAGGATCGTAGAAGATCTTCGCGATAATCTTGTTACCGCATTCTACAGTGAAGATCCCGGAAGAGTTCTAAGACCGGGCGAGATAATGACCTACTACGGAAGGATACTTAAGGGCTTTGAGTATCCGGATATTAAGTTTGCGGTCATCGCAGAGAGTGATATTTTCACCGAACACGTTAAAAAGAGAAAGAAGAAAAAATCAAAATACACCGGAGAAAAGATCTCCGATTTTGCCGACCTTAAGATTGGCGACTACGTCGTTCATGAAGAGCACGGACTCGGAATCTACAGAGGTATAGAAAAGGTTGAGACCGATCATGTTGTCCGTGATTACATTAAAGTTGAATACGGCGGCGGAGGAAATCTCTATATTCTCGCGACCGGCCTGGGCGTAATACAGAAATATGCTTCAGGCGGAGACTCAGAGACGGGTCACAAGCCAAAGCTCAACAAGCTTGGAACACTTGAGTGGACACATACAAAGAGCAAAGTTAAAGCAGCCGTTGAAGAAGTTGCTCAGGACCTTGTCGATCTCTATGCAAAGAGGCAGCAGACCAAGGGCTATGAGTTTAGTAAAGATACCGTTTGGCAGCAGGAGTTTGAAGATTCTTTTCCCTATCAGGAGACAGAAGATCAGTTGACTGCAATTGAAGACACCAAAAAAGATATGGAGTCCTCGGTTATCATGGACAGACTTATCTGCGGTGATGTCGGATTCGGAAAAACGGAGATCGCGATCCGTGCCGCGTTCAAAGCTGTACAGGACGGAAAGCAGGTCGCAGTACTTGTTCCGACGACAATCCTTGCGCAGCAACACTACAACACTTTTGCTGAACGTATGAGAAACTTCCCTGTAAGAGTCGATCTAATGTCGAGGTTCAGAACTGCTTCCGAACAGAAAAAGACGGTTGAAGATCTTAAGAAAGGTCTTGTGGATATCGTTATCGGTACGCACAGACTTCTTTCAAAAGATGTTGCTTATAAAGATCTCGGACTTCTTATCGTCGATGAGGAGCAGAGATTTGGCGTAACACACAAAGAAAAAATAAAGACATTGAAAGAGAGTGTTGACGTTCTTACACTGACGGCAACGCCTATTCCGCGTACGCTCCACATGTCACTTGTCGGCATCAGAGAGATGTCTGTTCTTGAGGAAGCACCCAACGACAGACTTCCGATCCAGACTTATGTCATGGAGTACAACGATGAGCTTGTGAGAGAAGCTATTGTAAGAGAGCTTGCAAGAGGCGGTCAGGTCTACTATGTATACAACAGGGTAAATACGATCGCGGATACAGCGGCGCAGATACAGAAGCTTGTCCCGGAAGCCAATGTCGCTTTTGCTCACGGACAGATGAAGGAATCCGAGCTTGAGAGGATCATGTATGACTTCATAGACGGAACGATCGATGTACTCGTATCGACAACCATCATTGAAACGGGACTTGATATTCCGAACGTAAATACAATGATCATTCACGACTCGGATAAAATGGGACTTTCTCAGCTCTATCAGCTTAGAGGAAGAGTCGGAAGGTCCAATAGGACAGCTTATGCATTCCTTATGTACAAAAGAGATAAGATGCTAAAAGAGGTTGCGGAGAAAAGACTTTCTGCGATCAGAGAGTTTACGGATCTCGGAAGCGGATTTAAGATTGCGATGCGTGACCTAGAGATAAGAGGAGCGGGAAGTCTCCTTGGAAAAAAACAGAGCGGACACATGCAGGCGGTCGGCTATGACATGTACTGCAAGATGCTCGAGGAAGCCGTAAGACATAAGAGAAGTCTTGGCGGAGATGATACGGAAGAAGTTTTCAACACTTCCATAGATCTTGATGTCAGCGCATTTATTCCCGACACCTATATTCTCAACGAAGAGCAGAAACTTGAAATTTACAAGCGAATAGCAAGTCTTGAAAATCAGGGTGAGTGCGATGATATGAAGGATGAGCT
>JAEEGL013356934.1_pt1 | contig 30323 bp, 21 predicted proteins | sample 9134231 | NCBI WGS metagenome assembly JAEEGL01 (sample SAMN16246548, study PRJNA631951) | gut metagenome | biome: gut microbiome; feature: rumen; material: fiber-attached | host: Bos | place: Iran: Karaj | collected 2018-10 | reverse complement strand
TGCATACGGATGTGTATGCGAATGGATATGGGAAACCGTGGCCGGCATAGCTGCCGACCCAATGCAACCCGGATTCAAACACATCATCATGCGGCCTATACCTGACAAACGGTTAGGAACTTTAGATGCCGAATACCATTCGGCCGCTGGAACAATCAAGAGTTCATGGCATTATAATGGTGACCAATGGAACTGGGAGTTCACCATTCCCTCCGGCGCTACAGCCTCCGTCACACTGCCAGGCGAGTCTATATCAAAGGAATATGGTAGTGGCACCCATCATATTCAGAAAGTATTGAAATAACAAAAAATAGACATGGGCAAGACAACCTCTATGATAAAAAAATGGACAGAGACCAGTCTGGTGCTGCGCATCTTTGTCGGACTTTTAATAGGTGCCTTGTTAGGACTCATTGCTCCGCAATGGACTTTCATCAGTATTCTGGGGATGATTTTCGTGAGTGCTTTGAAAGCTATTGCCCCGGTCCTGGTGGCAGTTTTGGTGACATCTTCGATAGCCAGAGCCGATGGAGGTTTGGGATCCAGATTCCGCACCGTTGTGTCACGTTATCTGCTGAGCACATTCATTGCCGCACTTATAGCCGTTGTGGCAAGTTTTATGTTTCCTGTGACACTGGTTCTGAAAGATGCTGCCACCGACAACGCACCGGGAGCACTGACCGACGTGTTCTTGAACCTGCTAACCAACATGGTGAACAATCCCATTATGTCAGTGTCAAATGCCAACTATATCGGTATCCTGTTCTGGGCAATCGTCATCGGACTGGCTTTGAAACTGAAAGCCAGCGAGCAGACCGTCAACATTGTGCACGATTTTGCTGAGGTGATATCCCAGACAGTGAAATGGATTATACAGTTTGCCCCATTCGGCATATTGGGTCTTGTTTTCTCATCCGTGTCGGAAAGAGGTCTGGATGTCTTTTCTACTTACGGCCAACTGTTGTTGCTGCTTGTGGGCAGTATGTTGGTCAACACTTTGATTTCCAATCCATTTATATCCTTCCTCATGCTGAAGGAAAACCCCTACCCTCTTCTTTTCACCTGTCTTAAGGAAAGCGGACTGAACGCCTTTTTCACCCGGTCATCTGCCGCAAATATCCCCATCAACATGAATTTGTGCAAGAAATTGGGTCTGGACGAAGACTTCTACTCGGTAAGCATACCACTGGGTGCCACCATCAACATGGACGGTGCCGCAGTTACAATCACTGTGATGTCGCTTGCCGTGGCACACACTGTGGGTGTGGATGTGAGTTTCAGTTCGGCTCTCTTCCTCAGTGTAATAGCCACATTGGGAGCCTGTGGCGCATCTGGAGTGGCAGGCGGTTCACTTCTACTTATACCCATGGCGTGCTCCTTCTTCGGAATAGGCAACGATATTGCCATGCAGGCGGTGGCCATCGGATTCATCATCGGTGTGGTGCAAGACTCTGTTGAGACAGCCCTCAACTCAAGTGGAGATGTCTTCTTTACAGCCACAGCAGAGTATTATGACCGACGGAAGAGAGATTTGAAAAATGGAAATAAGAATATGCAAAAGGAATAATATAGATAATAACAGTCTTACTATAAACGTCATAATAGTTCTTTTTATGTTTACCACTAATTATCTACGAAAAATTTCGACAATTGTGCTTTGTGTTTTAGGACTTGCAACAGCAATGGATACATTGGCACAGAGTCAAGGACGAAGATTAAGAATTTTGCTCCAAAATGCCGATTCAAAATACTTCAAGACAGAAGAAGCCAGTAGAATTGGTGAACAAATCATATTGTATCAACGTGTCACTGGAGGATGGCCCAAAAACATCGACATGACAAGACCGCTCAGTGATGAAGAGCATGCAAAGGTTCTTAAAGACAAAGAACGCACTGATGACTCCACCATCGACAATGGAGCCACCACCACAGAGATGTATTTTTTAGCACGACTCTTCAATGCCAATCATGACAAAAATGTGAAAGCCGCATTCTGCAAAGCCGTGGAATACCTCATATCAGGACAATATGACAACGGTGGGTGGCCACAGTTCTGGCCAAATCCACATGGCTACCAGACACACATCACCTTCAATGATGATGCCATGGTGAATACCATGCAACTGCTTAGAAAAGTGTCAGAATGTAATGAGCCATTTGACAGATCTCTTACGACCAAGGAACTGCGGAAACGGGCCAAAATCTCCTTCGACAAAGGCGTGGAATGTATTTTGAAGACACAGATTAAGACAGACGGACAACTCACCGTGTGGTGCCAGCAGCATGATAAGGACACCTACCTTCCGGCGCCTGCACGTGCCTTTGAACTGCCATCTTACTGCTCACAAGAAAGTGCGTCAATCATCGACTTGCTGATGTCACTTCGCAATCCCGATGACAGAGTGAAAAATGCGGTAAATGCCGCAATGAAATGGTTCGACCGGTATAAATTGACCGGTCTCCGAATAGAACGTTTTTATGATGAAAAGACTTTACGACACGATTACAGACTGGTGAAAGACCCGACAGGCAGTGCTCTTTGGGCCCGTTACTATGACCTGAAATATTGCTGTCCTTTTGTTTGCGACCGCGACGGTGTGCCACGGCAACGGTTGGAAGACATAGGCCATGAGCGTAGAAATGGATACGCCTGGTACGGTGACCGCGCAAAAGGTCTATACGACAAATATGACAAGTGGGCCGACAAATTCGACCCCGACCATAAAGTGAATATCAGTCTTGCCACCAAGGGTGCCAATGAAAACGGACTCATCAATCTGTATAAGCCCATAAAGCCAGACCCTTCTCTTTTTGATGTCGTTGTAAATCCTGGCGAGAATATCCAAGCAGCTATCGACAAAGCACCACGGGATGGGCAAAAGCCCTACACCATCTTCCTACGCAAAGGCATCTACGAACAAAAAGTAATTGTGTGCCGGCCAAATATAGTGTTGGTAGGAGAAGACCGTGACAGCACTGTTCTTATGTTGGCTGAGACAAGGGAAACACAAAAAGTGACGGAATACGACGGTAAGGCTGTAGGGAATGGTGTTGTTGTGCTGCAGGAGGGAGCAGATGATTTCGTTATGAGCGGCCTCACTGTGTACAACAACTACGGCACCACTGTAGAGAACACCACCAAGCATCAGATGGCAGTGTTTGGAAGAGCCACACGTACCATCATTGTCAACTGCAATATTTGGGCAGATGGCAACGATGCACTTTCCTTATGGGCACCCGAAGGCAATGGTATGTACTACCATGCCGATCTTTCGCTACGCTGTCCAGGCGTGGACTTTCTTTGTCCAAGAGGATGGTGTTATGCCACAAGATGCAAATTCTACGGCGACAGCCGTGCCATTGTTTGGCATGACGGCCGTGGCGACAAAAGGAAGAAACTCGTCATCACCAATTCCCAATTCGATGCGGCCAGTCCAACGGTTTTAGGGCGTTATCACCACGACTCACAGTTCTACTTCATCTTTTGTTCTATGTCCGGCAATATCCTCGACAGCAACATAAGTTATGCCTATACAGATAAAGTGCTCGACCCCTGCCCGTGGGGACAGCGGGTATACTTCTACAACTGCACACGTGAAGGTGGCCATGGTTCGTGGATGAACAACAATCTCCAGGAGGCGGAGGGGGTTCCAGAGTTTCACGCCATCACCGCCCAGTGGACCTTCAACGGGCAGTGGGATCCGGAACGCGCTGTAAGGAATTTGTGGGATTATATCCGTTATTAACACATAAACTCATCGGCTGTCCTGAAGGCAACCTTGGTTAGCAATGCTCAAACAAGTGTGTTTTTCAGATAGTTTTGACGGGTTGCAAGGAAAAACAAAACCGCACCAACCACATGCATGAAAACCATCCACCAGAATGCTGTGGTATATCCGGCATACTCCACAATAACTCCACCTATCAGAATGCCAAGCCCCATGCCCAAGTCCCAGCAAGTGAGAATAGTTGAATTGGCAGTGCCCCTCTGATTGTTCTCCGCCACACAAATAATCATATTCTGGAAAGCCGGCCACATGTGTCCGTTTCCCAGACCAATAAGCAAAGCTGAGCCATAATAACCCACCATATTAGGGCAGAGCACAAAAAGCGCATAACCGATAGTGGAGATTGCAATACCTTCAGCAGCATTATGGACGAGTCGTCCCTTGCGCAGCATGCGTCCGCCCTGTATGCGTGAAAGGATAAGACCGATGGCCAACAACATAAAGTAGGTACCCGTTCCACTGGTAATGTTCATTATTTCCTTTCCATAAATGGCCAGATAATTGCTCAAGACTCCGTAGCAAAGGCCAAAGAAGGCAATATTCAGTCCTATCATCCATCCTTTCAGAAGGAAAAAGCGGTCGAGCGATACTGCTTTTTTTATCGGGAGATTGGGCTTTTCCTGTACACGGATGGTAGAATCCACCATCAGGCCAATTGCGGCAACAATGAAAGCCAACCAGAAGAGCAAATCGAAATTGTGTGTGTAGCGATAGACAAAAACACCAACTGTAGGGGCGATGGCTGTAGCAAGATTATTACTCAGGCCATAATAGCCGATACCCTCATTACGCCGGCTTGATGGAAGCACGTCGATAGCCATGGTGCTGTTTGCCACAGTGGAAGCGCCAAAAGGTGCACCGTGCAAGGTGCGGACGATGGCAAACAACAACAGGGTGCTCGCCAGCAAGTAACCTCCGAAACACAAAAAATAAAAGAAAAGGCTGAACAGCAACACACGTTTGCGTGGCAAACTGTCGACTAAGAATCCACTGAAGGGGCGCGTCAGCAATGCTGTTATTGTATATCCAGACAACACAAGACCAATCACATCTTTTGTTGTGCTAAAATTTTCACTGAGATAAAGAGGCAGCAAGGGAGTCAGAAGATAAAAAGAAAATGACATCGAAAAATTCGCGGTCATTACCTTCCAATAATTGCTGTTCCAAAGTCGGTCTTTATTCAAAACTTTTCCTCCACAAGGTCGTTATGAAGGGCATTATCCCCTCTTTTTCAATGCAAAATTAGGAAAAAGCGTTGTAATTCAACAAGAATTACCATAAGAATATTTATTAGGAGTCGCTTTTATGTGTATTTTTGCATAGTGTAATCCGAGACAAACAAAACATATAAACAGCCTCACCACCATGAGAAGAAAAGACAGAGAGATGGGCGCCGAGTTCGCCCTGGAAGTGATGGACAAGGCGCCGTACATCACCGTCAGTTTTGTACGTCCTGACGGTTGTCCATACGGAGTGCCGCTGTCATTAGTCAGAACCGACGACAAGACATTTTACTTTCACTGTGCAAAGAAAGGAGAAAAACTCGACTGCATAGCAAGCCAGCCCATGGTAAGCTTGAGTGCAGTAACCAAATGTATTCCCACCATAGGACCAAAAGACGGCAGTTTTACGCTGCAGTTCAAATCTGCCACTGCTATCGGCGAGGCATCAATAGTGACAGATGAAAAAGAGAAGACAGAAGCGTTGCGTGCGATATGCCAGCGTTTTCTTCCCAAACACATGGATGCTTTTGACGATGCCATTGCCAAAAGCCTTTCACACACAGCTGTGGTGAAAATCACACTGACAAAGCCACCCGTTGGCAAGCGCAAACAATATGATGAAAACGGTGACGAAATGAAGTACGGGCGTCAATAATCATAGGCATCATACAATGCCGAAATGGCGAAGGGCATTGAGAATGCCGTCTTCATCGACGGAGTCAGTAATATAGTCGGCCTCTGCTTTCAAAGAGTCGATGGCATTGCCCATTGCCACTCCGATACCCGCATGTCTTATCATCGTTGCATCATTGCCCCCGTCGCCAAAAGCCAAAGCATGCATTCTGTCAAAGCCTTCATGAGAAGCCATCAGCATCAGTGCCCTGCCCTTGTCGGCACCCTTAGCAGTGATATCCGTAAACTCGGGGTGCCATCTGCCTGAAACACATCCCGGCACACGCTTCATAAGTATCTCCTCATACTGAGCGGAAAAGAAAGGCGAGAACTGCAGAATGCGTTCCTCGAGAGCAGGTTGCCAAGGTGCATCGATTTTGAGGTTGCTCACTGCCAACTCATGGCAGAACACGCGCTTTACATTTTCCTTTGGATTGAAAACCACAAACTTGGTTTCACTTGATATGATACACGGGTAGTCATATTGGCGGGCATCTGTCAAAATAGTGGCCACATCGGCTTGTGCAATCGGAATGCAACATACCTCCTCCTCACCAACAAAGCAATAAGCCCCATTGGTGGTGATGAATCCATCGATTAGATGCTCAATGGCACCCAAGTTGTGAATAATGGTAATGGGACGGCCTGTAGCGATATACACCCTATGACCATTGGCTTTGGCCTGTGTCAGAGCAAAAATGGCAGATGGCGGTATCTCATGGGTCTTAAAGCTGACCAATGTACCGTCGATATCGAAGAACAAAGCATATTTTTCCTTTTTCATCGTTATTACATTTAACTTCACTCCTATTCCGATACCGTTATTACCGCATCTTGACCAATCGGAACCAGTCACGAATAATGCCATTATGTCGGTTTTGAGAATCTGCCACCAGCATCACCCATCCTAAGGCAGGCACGCAAGCCCCCTCAAAATTGGCGAAGTTTTTTCGCAGCAAGTTCAATCGTGTGGTAAACTCCGCCACAAGATGCTTCTCCAGAAAAATTTGCCCCTCAGGAAAGACCCGATAGAGTCTCACCACGGCTTTAGAGCCAATCTTCAGTTTGGGGATACGCAACTGCCGTTCCAACACCAGAAGACTGCCATCATCAAGAGCACATAGTTCGGCAACACCATCAATACATTTGGCATGAATAGGGGGATCAAGACGATAAAGATATTGTCTTGTAAGAGCAAGGTTGTCATCAAAGGCTTGTATCACCAGAAGAGAATCACCTGGCAAAGGTTTTTCTGTAGCCGTATAGAAGCGACGACTTGCCCTATCATAAGTGAGAGACTCGAGACCACGATTGCTTGACGCCTTTTTAAAACTATCCGGTATCAACAAGCGTCTTCCTGTTCGTTTGCCGTCGAGGGAATATTCATACACCTCATTGTCTTTTTCACCACTGATAAACAGCGTATTAAAAAAGGGATGATAGGTTATACCTTCCATATCCCGGTTCCGCTCGCCGCTTGAACGGTAACCCTCGTTCTTTATACTCATAATCCGGTTGTGAACCGTGTCTATCTCAATATGAAAGATATAAAAACCATCTGTATCAGCCTTGTCACTCACCACTGCAAAGCGGTTGCCGCCGATTGGTGTGATTCCACTGTAATTGCCAGGCGGGATATCCTTATGAAACCGCTGCATACGGCACAACAATGTCTGCCCTATGGCACAAGTGGCAACGGTACAAAACATGAGCACCAAGAAAGAGATCCGTAAAATAAATCTTATCATGAATAATATTAATATTGTTCAAGCACATCCAACACCGTCTGCCAGTCTTTATCAGCCTCAAAACCGAACTTGTCGTCAATGCCCACATTGAAATACCATTTAGCATTGAAATTGGAAATTGCCGTGTTCTTCACCTCAGGATTCTCATTGGCATATTGGAAGAGGATACCGTCTTCTTTGAATTTTTGGAGGTAGGTTTCAAGCGGTTCGTCGTAGCATGCAGTCCATAGAATAAGACATACATCCTGACGCTGTGAAAGCACCTGAAGTGCCTCTTGGGCAAGAGGAAAATAATCATAGGTCTCCTCATCATCGTAGCAAGCCCTAATAATTGTGTCATGGATGTCGACCGCAACATAAATCTTTTCCCAATTTTTGGAAATTTTACGTTTGAAAGCATCCTCAAACGACTTGGCAATATTCATAAAACAAAAACATTTTTATACAACAAAGAAATTCCGATGCTAAGGTACGAAAATAATATTTATAAAATGGCTATCAAACCATTGTTTTTTCCTTTTTCTGCATATTCGTAGCAACTTGCTTATAAAATGATACTTCTCATTTTGCCTTACGAACAAATTGCATTATCTTTGCAAAGAAAATCGGCAAAAAACAAAACATCAAATCCATCACTCCATGAGAAAAATAACTACACTATTGCTGTGTTTGCTAGCTGCCATTAACATAACAGCTCAGAAGATAGACTTCAACAAGGGCGGACGTCCTGAGGGTGAAGGATTGGAACCTGGGTTCAGCCCATGGATTGTGAATGAAAGCGAGTCGGCGACGGAAACTTTTGATGGAGTGACTATCACTTTGTCGTGTGACCCGAACTATTCTGGAGAGACGGTGATGTCGAACTATTGGAAACAGGGAGTGACCAACGGGGCAAAATTGGTGGGCGATGGTGTCATAGCCTATAAAAACGACCATGCCAACATCACAAGCGGCCCTGTGAAACTGGATGTCAGCATCAGCGGACTATCACCCGGCAGGCACTCCCTTCAGGCTTTCCACAACAATATTGACGGTTTTAACGCTCCTGTCGTTGACGTATATGTGAACGGAACAAAACAATTGGAAGGCATTGAGCAGACCAACCGCCAAACCACCGCATCGACAAGCGGGAAATCGTATGTGGAGTTTGATGTGAACAATAACGAGACCATTGTGGTTTCCTATCTCACACGTCCCGAGGAAGGCAAGGATTATGGCACCACCACTGTGACCATCAACGCACTTGTATTCAACGAAGCAGACAACCGCATGGTGGCTCTCGATCCCTATCCCGCCAAGGGCGACCTTCATGCAGATGCCGACAACGGTATGCTGACTCTGTCGTGGCTGCCAGGTGAAATGGCTGTCAAGCATCATGTCTTCTTCGGTGATAGCGAAGATAACATAGAAGAGAGAAGTGTGACCACCAATCCTCAATTTGAGGTAAATGGTTTGGACAATCATCATTTATATTACTGGCGCGTGGATGAGGAAGACGCATTAGGCAACCTTCATAAAGGGGAGGTATGGACTTTTCGCCCACGCCATTTGGCTTTTCCCGGTGCCGAAGGCTACGGGCGCTATGCCACAGGCGGCAGAGGCGGCACAGTATATCATGTAACCTCACTTGAGGACAATGCCGACAATCCGGCGCCCGGCACCTTGCGGTATGGCCTGACACGTGTCACTGGTCCACGAACCATTGTTTTTGATGTGGGCGGTATGATACACCTGAAATCCCGACTCACCTGTGCCGACAATTTTATCACCATAGCCGGACAAACCGCCCCTGGACAAGGTATTCTGTTACGAGGATGTGCATTAGGAATAGGAAGTGAGGCCATTGCCCGTTTTGTACGATTACATTTGGGCGGAGGTGATGACTGGGACGGTAAAAGTGCCAATCCCCACACGTCAGATGGCATAGGTGCTGCCGGTGTCAACCATACCATCATCGACCATTGCTCCATCGCATGGACAATAGATGAGGGATTCTCCAGCCGTGGAGCCAAAAACATCACCCTTCAGCACACCATGATATCAGAAGCTCTGAACTACTGCGGTCACAGCCATTATGTGGAACAAGACGGCAAGTATGTGGAGCATGGCTATGCTGCCACAATCGGCGGTGGGCAAGCAGAGGGCACCGTCGGCTCGTTCCATCACAATCTGCTGGTTCATAACGAAGGCAGAAACTGGAGCATGTCGGGCGGTCTGGATGGAGGCGGAAACTACGACGGGCATCACGACATGTTCAACAACGTGTGCTACAACTGGGGTGGACGAACCACAGACGGAGGAACACATGAAGGTCAATTCGTGAACAACTACTATAAAATGGGACCTGCCTCCAGCAACAAATATATCTTTACCGCCGACTTGGAGAATGTGGGCGCCGGCACCCAATCATACTATCTGAACGGAAACATTCGGGAAAACAAAAACGGTGTGAAAACCACCGACAAGCTGAACGACACTTACCGCATGCGAATCTATGACGGCAGGACCGTGGATTGGGAGGTGTTCCGTACTGAACCATTCTTTGATTCTTATGCGCAAATAGAGAGCGCGGAGGCAACCTTCCGCAATGTTCTTTCAGATGCCGGCTGCAACATGCCGGAAGCGAGCAACCACGATATCAGAATGATAGAGGAGACACTGAACGGAACGACAAGTACTGAAGGTTTCTATACAAAGAAGAAGGGTCTTATAGACCGTGAGATGGATTCGGAAGGCTTCGACGGACTCAATATTACCGAGGCTATACGCGAAAGCGACTGGGACACCGACGGTGACGGCATCCCCAATTGGTTTGAGACACTTAATGGTACAGACATCAACCAGGCCAACAACAATGATGACGCAGACGGCGACGGCTATACCGACTTGGAGGACTATCTGAACTGGGTGGCAATACCCAACTACCAGCTCGATGATGCTCTTGAAATTGATTTGAGCCAACTATTCGCAGGCTACACCTTCCCCTCTTTCACTATTTTAAACAATGACAATATCAATGCCACGGTGACGGGGAACGTTCTTCACCTTACAGCTCAGCCACAAACTGGAAAACTGAACAGAATCCAAGTCAAGGCAGAACAGCAGGGTGTATCCATGACCCGCACTCTGAACATCGCCTGCCCAAACGGCACAGACCATATCGAAAACCATTTGCAGGAAGCCACTTCTTCCAATTATTACGATTTGCAAGGCAGGCCCACCCTCACACCCCAAAGGGGAATCTATATCCATCAAGGACAGAAAACCATCAAAAAATAAAGACATGAAAAAACTCATCTTCTCGCTGACTCTTTGCCTTGTGACAAGCATGATGAACGCTCAGACCATGCGGGTGAAAATGGACAATGTGACCTATGTCATTCCTGCCGCCCAAGCTGGCGACATGACATACGACAATGGCCAGACGCTGAAAATAGGAAACAAGACATACAACCTCTCTGAAATCAACAGTATAGAAATAGACAACAGCACTGTGACCGACAGCCGTGTAGATGTGGTATACAATGGAAGTAATGCCCAAGTAACCATTGCAGGCGACATAGCATCGTATCTTACTCCCACAGTGAAAGGTGCCCACGTGAGTATCATCGTCTCCTCTACCCTGGACAAGGAGATAACCTATTCGCTCAGCGGCAGTTCATCGAATGGTTCTTTTTACATGTCTGGCAAATATGACCAAATGCTGGAACTGAAAGGACTGACATTGAACAACCCCGACAGTGCGGCCATCAATCTTCAGAACGGCAAACGCACCCGTGTGATGTTAGCAAACGGTACAACAAACACGTTAAGCGACGGTATTACAACTGTTGACGACGACAGTGACGGGCACAAGGCCGCCTTCTACATCGAAGGGCATGCGAAATGGTCGGGCAGCGGTTCACTCACAATCAACGGAAAAGTGAAACATGGATATTTTTCAGATGAATACACATTGTTTGAGAATTCTTTAGGCAGTGTGACCATCGCAAGTGCCTTAGGCGACGGTCTGCATGTGAACCAATACTTTCAAATGCAAGGTGGTACAGTGAACATAACATGTAATGGCGATGGTATAGACGTAAGTAAGAAAAAAAGCGAGAAAGACCACAACGGATTTCTTATTCTCGATGGTGGCAGCATAGATGTGAAAACCACCGGAGATGCCACGAAAGCACTGAAATGCGACAGTAATATGGTGGTGAATGGCGGCATTTTCAAAGCATATACATCCGGCACAGCAATCTACGATGTCTCTTTGGTAGATTTCAGCAGCAATGCAGGTGTCAAGTGTGACGGTACTTTCACCATGAACGGTGGTACAATGACATTGACCAGTACTGGACCAGGTGGAAAGGGACTCAATTCAACAGGTTCCGTAACCATCAATGGAGGAGAACTGACCATTGTCACTACAGGCAATGTTTTCAAATATGGTGAAGATGACACTAAACCCCAAGGACTGAAGAGTGACAGCAACATCACTTTGGCAGGCGGCAAAGTACTGTCATGTGCCTCGAGCGACAGTGGGACAGCATTCAAAACAGATTTCCATGTTTTTACCAATGGCGCCACGGTGATGGGTATTGGAGGAAAGGCCACTACTCCGTCATCGTCATCGACTCACAAATACAAGAAATACTCCAACGTAAAAGTGACAGGTGGCAGTACACTGAGCTATGACGGAGTTACTTTTACGATACCCAGCATTTACAATAATTCCAGCGGTAAAGTTGTCGTATCATCCTCTTCCATGTAAGATTTCTATACAGAGGCGTCCTGATAACCAATGCTGTACACAATATAAGAACCAAGATAGAGCCTTTGGAGGCGATGCCAATAAGGACACACTCCATTTGCTTTTGCCCACAAATAATCCCAAATTCGTTCGGAAACGAATTTGGGATTAAAGTTGTGCATTAACGAAGAAGTCTACTCCACAGTTTCCTCAACTACGACCTGAGGGCCACGAACAAGATCTTTTTCACTAAGTCCCTCCATAATCTCAATGTTCACACCATCACTAAGACCTGTCTTCACCATTTTTCGCTCATAAATCTTCTCTTTGCCATTCGGCTTGACAAGATAAACAAAAGTGGAATCGCCACTAAACTCTATCGCACTTTCAGGAATGGTAAGCACCTTTGTGGCCTTATCCAACACAATTTCGGCATTGGCGCTATATCCGGAACGGATTTTACTGCCCTGAAAGACATGCACAGCTGCCTTGATTTCAAACTGGTTGGCACCATTGCTTTCTATCGCTTTTGGGGAAATGTATTCCAGAACAGCATCGAAATTCAAGTCCTGCAAGGCACCGATTGTAATTTTCATCGGCATACCAACCACAAGTTTCCCCACCTCGGTCTCATCGATATTGCCACGGAAGATAAGGTCGTTCATATTGGCCACACTGGCAATGGTTGTACCATCATTGAAGGTATTGGAAAGAATGACAGAGTTACCCACTTTTACCGGAATATCAAGAATAACACCAGAAATGGTGCTTCGGATAAGCGTAGAACTTGCATTGGCATTGCTTTTCGACACACCGTCGCGTACAACCTGCAAGGCATCATCGGCAGCCATTTTTTCTTCCCGGGCTTGCTTGAGCGACTGTTGTGCCTTGTCGAATTCATCGGCACTGATCAGTTCCTTTTTGTAGAGTTCCTCTATTCGGCCGAAATCGGTCTGAGCCTGCTTAAGATTGATACTGGCCAGACGAACCCTGCTCTCGGCAGAACTAAGCTGACTCATGTCAGGTATCACCTTGACTTTGGCTATCACCTCACCGGAATTCACATAATCGCCCGGCTCTTTCAATATCTCAGTGATGATACCGGAAATCTGTGGTTTCACATTCACCTCATTACGAGGTTCTATCTTTCCTGTCACAATGGTTGATTCAATCACATCGAGAATCGTAGGGTTGAATTCATTGTACACAACAGGTTTGGGCTGAGACTTCTGCCAGAGAAAGACAAAAGTGCCCAGAAAGATGGCTGCGATTAGAAGTGCAACCAACAACTTGCCATATTTTTTCATTGTATCTTGATATTATTGTTTCAAAACTGATTATTCATCCCTCATCGCATCAACTGGCTTGATGGCAAGAGCCCTCGCCGCCGGAGCCAAGCCGGCAAGCACACCCATAACACTGATGAGCAAAGCCGCACCTACAGCTGTCCAGAAATCCACCTGGAAATGAGCCGTTACAATACCGTCCTCCGTATTGCCCACCTCAAGCATCTGTAAGATAAGGACTGCGAATAGGATTCCGCTCATTCCTGCCACCAATGTCAACACAATACTTTCAGAAATAATCTGCGAGAGGATATTCTGTGGTTTGGCTCCTATAGCCCTGCGGATACCTATTTCAGTGGTCCGTTCCTTCACTGTGACCATCATAATATTGGACACACCGATGGCACCGGCCAACAATGTACCTAATCCCACCAACCATATGAGGAAATTTACTCCTTTGAAAAGATTGTCGAGCAGTTGGAACAGCACCTCCGTATTGAACACCATAACCGCCCGCTCATCAGTCGGGTCGATAGTGTGTGCCCTGGCTATAATGGTACGTATACGCGGAGAAATGGAACTCATAACAACCCCTTTCCTTCCTGTCACGGCAATGATATCGACCACATTGCCTCGGTTGTAGGCCTGACGCACCAATGATATTGGCAGAGTGACCTGCTCGTCGGCCCTGCCATTGATTGAAATATTGCTCGAAGAATAATCGACACCCACTATCTGAAAATAAGTGGAGTCGACACGTATGGACTTGCCACAAGGGTCGCCACCTTCCTTGAACAGTTCCTTGTACACTTTTTTACCAATGACACAAACTTTGCGTTTCTGCTGAATATCCATGTCATTGATATAACGGCCATAATATAGTTGAGGAGTGTTGATTTGGGCGTATTCAGGCGACACCCCCTGAACGTTCACAGTACTCTTCTGGTCGTTATGATAAGCTTGGCTGGATGAGGAGCCCCAAGATGAGGAAAAAAGCACTGGTGCCACAACATCCAGTTCAGGCAGACTGCGTCTGAGCCTTTCAATATCGTTATTGTCCATTGACCACCAACGTCCCTTTCTGAATCCCTTGAAAGGTTTGGTGGTTTGCTGCGACCATATCATGGCTGAGTTAGTGGCAAAGCCCTCAAAATTGGAATTCAGCATTTCTTTAAGACCTTTACCGCCCCCAATAAGAGCCACGAGCATAAACACCCCCCAAAACACGCCGAATCCAGTCAGAAATGAACGGCTCTTGTTTCGGGTAAGCGTTTCAATAATCTCTCGATAACTGTCTAAATCAACTCTCATAAGAATAACCAATCTAATGAAATCATTCAGCTCTCAAGGCCTCAATAGGCCTGATTTTTGCGGCCTTCATGGCTGGTATGAGTCCAGCGATGGTACCGGCGATTATCATAACAGCGGTGGCCTCAATACAAACATCCAATCCCACGGTGGGGTCAATAAACATAGTAGCCTTGAACAGTCCCGTATCTATCTCTTCATGACCCAAAGTAGCGTCCATATATTCATTTGCAAAAACACCTAAAAGCATTCCCACATAGCCGAAGACGGTTGTGATGATGACACTCTCAATAATAATAAGCTTTAAAATAGACCAAGGTTTAGCACCGATAGCCTTGCGGATGCCGAACTCATGTGTCCGTTCTTTTACGGTAATGAGCATAATGTTGGAAACGCCGACAATACCACTGAGCAAGGTGAAAAGACCCACTATCCACAAGGCCATGCGTATAATGCTGATGCCCGTGTTCATCTGCATATTCTGGGTATACCGGTTCCACAGATACAGTGCGCTCTCATCATCAGGCGCCGCATTGTGACTGGCATTGATGCGCTGACGATAGGCATCCTCAAAATGATCGTTTTCCTGCTGAGTGGTCAGACCATGGAAATTGAATTCAATCCTTCCAGCATCATCACCTTTTGCATAAATGGTCTTTAATGTGGAATATGACGTAATGGCGTTGGCCTGGCCATTCTCCTGGTCTTTATAAATACCCACGACCCTGAATGCGAAGGCACCAACATTAACATATTTTCCAATCAGTGATGGGTAATTTTTCGTTAACTCTGAAGCCTGCTTGCTACTGAGTACAAGAACTTTTCTTTTCTCTTTCAAGTCAATATTATTGACAAAACGCCCATAAATCATCTCAACCTTGTCGATTTTATTATGGTTGGGATAGACGCCCAATAGTGTGGTGCTGATATATTGTTCACCCAAACTGATTGTAACACCCCATTGTATCAATTGGGCACCAACATCATCAACATTTTCCTTGAAGTCATGACGTGTTGTGCCAATATCCTTATCTTTCAAGGATATTTGCCTACCCTCTTTCATTCCTTGGAAAGCCTTCGAAGTCTCACCTCCAAATACGACCATAGAATTAGCCAGAAAGCGGTCAGACTGTTTGACCTGAGCATTGATGAGACCATTTCCGGCACCCAGCAGTACAATCAGCATGAAGATACCCCATGCCACAGCAAATCCTGTCAGTCCGGTACGCAACTTATTGCGCTTGGCTGTGCTCCATATCTCTACCAACACATCACGCATAGGCATTACTTCATTACGCCATCCATACCAAAAGGAGAAGAATGATGGTCGAGATTCTCGTCTATACGCCCAATAACACCGTCCTTGATATGGATAATCTTGTTGGTCTCGTTTGCCACACCGCTCTCGTGGGTCACAACCACAATGGTCATACCCTCTTCTCTATTGAGCGATTTGAGCAATTGCATCACCTCTACAGAAGTCCTTGAATCAAGGGCACCCGTAGGCTCATCAGCAAGGATAATTTGAGGCTTTGTGATTAGTGCCCTCGCAATTGCCACACGCTGCCGCTGACCACCCGACAACTCGTTAGGATAATGTCCTGCCCATTGAAGGAGGCCAAGACGCTCCAGGTATTCCATTGCCATGTGGTGCCGTTTTTTTCTTGAAACGCCTTGATAAAACAAAGGAAGTTCAACATTCTCAACAGCCGTTTTAAATCCAATGAGATTAAACGACTGGAATATGAAACCTATCATCCTATTACGATACTCAGCAGCCTTACTCTCGCTCAAATCCTTGATGAGCGTACCTGCAAGTGTGTACTCGCCTGTATCATAATTATCAAGTATGCCCAATATGTTGAGCAAAGTAGATTTTCCCGAACCAGAAGCACCCATAATGCTAACGAACTCCCCTTTCTGGATGTCCAAGTTAATGCCTTTGAGCACATGGAGCGGTTGTGCGCCCTGATAGGTTTTATTGATATCTCTCAAATGAATCATGAACGAAGAACGCTACGATATTTCTTACAAAATTCAAAATTAAAAGAAAAAAATCAGAAAGTATTGCATCAACATAAATGATTAACATATTTTATCTTAATGATGTATATAAACGCAAATCTAAACGAAAAGGATTTTTGTGACAGCAAATCATTGCCTGTACGAAGCTGTAATCATAATCAAACAAGATTTTTAAACTACCAATAAGCATGACAATCTATAACGATGAAAAACGGCATCAGATTATTTCTGATGCCGCTATCAAAATATAATGAAAAAATTTAATTGCCGTCTGGCTTCGTTATATTACGCAGAGGCGAGGGATACCACTTGAATTGAGTGAAGTCATCAGGGTGGGCAGGATCAAAGTCCTTCCATTTCTCACGAAGACATTGCACCATTGGCAAATTTAACTCCTTCATACCCATAACCACCATCTTGGCCACCTCGTAAGCCCCATAAGGGTTGAAGTGTGTGTTATCGGCCAAGTCCTTGGTTTGTCCCGGGAAAGAACCTGCAGGATAATGAACCAACGATTTCTTGCTGTCCTCAAATCCCAACGTCTCGAAAAAAGTACGTGTCATATCATGCAATTCAATAAGAGGAACGTTCTCTCTTTTTGCCACATCGCGCATGGCATCGGGGTAATCGCCATGGGTTTCCACAATCCGTGTATTGGAGTTGTCCCATGCCCGACGTTGTGTCGGTGTGACAAACACGATATGTCCTCCTTTGTCACGCACAAGGTCGACAAATCTTTTGAGATGATACTGAAAACTATACCAAGCTCCATCGCCAGCACGGTGTTCTTTCTGATCATTATGTCCAAATTCCACAAAGACATAATCGCCGGAGCGCATCATGGAAAGAATCTTCTCCAATCTGTTGCTTCCCAGGAACGAAGAAGCCGACAATCCACTCTCGGCATGGTTGGACACGGACACCGACTTATTGAACCAGCATGGAATCATCTGTCCCCAACTGGCATAGGGTTCTTCGTTTTGGTCGACAACAGTGGAGTTGCCACAAAGAAAAATGGTGAGTGCAGTGGTATCAGGCTCTACCATTATGGATTTGACAGCTGGATAATCTCCGTTGAACTCTAAAGTGAGACGGTCATCCCAATTGAGATAGGACTTTTCTCTGTCCTTTATACGGACATCCATCTTCTCAGAAATATAAGGAGAGCGCTTGCTCACAATGAACTCCACCTTGGTATATGAGCGTCTGGCTGTGGTGCAATTCTCCACCATCAACCTACGTGACTCAGCCCTGACTACTGTATTGGCCATTTTCTTTCGTGAGCCCAATTCGACCGTAACCTTATAATTACCATCGGGCACTTTCACAGAAAAGAAGAATGGTTGTCCCTCTTTTTGAGGAGCGGGCAACACATCATACCCATAACCCACAGCATCGCTGTAAACTGGTTGAGGTTGCGTCATGTCGAAAGACAATTGAGCCGTTGAGGGACAAACAGAGAGTGAGAATACGGCTGCAACGGCAATCAATTTAAAATATATTCTTTTCATTATTTTGAGACAATTTGTAGTTTTGTTTTCAAATTATCAGTATTGGCTTTAAGGGAGACCTTGGAAGGATTGGTGCCAGCTCGCAAAATGACAAGTGCAGAGCCATTGTACAGATGTATCCGTGGCTGGGTATTGATATCGTGACAGGTCATATCTCCATTGTCCACAGCCACGATAGAAGCATCACCCTCTATGGAAAACTCAACCATACTGTTTGCATCTACAGCCTTGTTGCCTTTCGAATCAACGGCTATTACACGAACATGCATGAGGTCCATACCATCTGCGTTCCAAATATTATCCTCAGGAACCAGTTTCAGCTTGACAGGTTTCCCGCTCGTTTCAACTTTATGTCTTGCCACGACTTTTCCGTTGGTGCGTGCCACTGCTTCAATATTACCCTTTTGATAAGACACGTTCTCCCATCTGATTTTATTACGCGATTTACTCTCTGTGGAATTGTACTTTGTACCTATGCTCTTGCCATTTACAAAGAGTTCCACCTCCTGTGCATTAGTATACGTATAGACCGTATAAGATTGTCCATCTATTCGGTTCCAATGTTCAGTGATTCGGTCGCCAGTAAACTGGATACCATTCCATTCCATCTTTCCACCGCCTTTTTCCTCGATGCCAATTCGAACAACCGGCTCGTCAGAGAAATATGATTTTAGAAAGTATGCCATAGGCTTAGGCTGAAGAGATATGTCGAATACACCGTCAGCCCACCCTTTTTGCGGCCATCCCTTCGACTCTCCAATATAATCAATCATACCCCAATAAGCCAAGCCAATCACTTTATCAAGATTCATATCGAAATAGTTGGGCCCCATATTGGTGATATTGGCTTCACTTTGGTAAAATTTCATCCATGGGAATCGTTTCCCATCGCCGGGGAAATACATATATCGGTAATTGTAAGCTTGGATGTCGGTAACCATGGCAAGGTCACACGGCAGACTGTCAGTCTCAAGATTACGACCACGTGGGTGCATAGCTACAGTGACAAGTCTTGTGGTGTCGTACCTATGGAGAAGTTCGCGCTGAAGCTTGTAAGCTGTGACTCCCCAGTCGTTGAAAGGAAGGTTGGTATAAGTCTGCAATTCATTACCCAAACTCCAAAAGATAACAGAAGGGTGATTGCGGTCGCGCTTTACCCATTCGGGAAGATCATATTGCCATTGAGAGGTCCAATCTACCCGTCCTCCGGAATATTGTTTCAGCCATTTGTCATACAATTCATCAACCACAAGAATACCATATTCATCGCACAGTCTGTACAAGTCTTCACTATAGGGATTGTGGGATGTACGGATATGATTGAAGCCAAAACTCTTGAGCAGACGTATTCTTTTTTCAATTGCCTTGGGAAAAGCCGCAGCACCCAATGCTCCTAAAGTATGATGATTGGCAATGCCTTTCAGTATTACCTTCTTGCCATTAAGGCGGAAACCGAAATCAGGAGAAAACTCAATAGTTCTAACTCCGAAGCGCTCTTTCACCATGTCTGTCGGTTGTCCCTCAGCATTGAATAGAGTGACCTCCGCTGTATAGAGATATGGATCTTCAACAGACCAAAGGTGAGCATCGGGAAGGGTTAAGGGATTCAGTTGATATTCAGCTGTCCTGGTTTTCAGGTTATAGCGAAGTTTCTGCCGTTGTGTAATAACCTCTGCACCATTATTATCCAAGATTCTGACCAACACATCACCCTCAGTCTGTTGAGAATATCGGCTTATCTCGGCCTGTATGAGAACCTGCCTGTTGGCCTCTGTCCGAACGAAAAGGGGATGCCTTTGGAAATAGAGTTGATTGTCAGTGATTATGAAATTAACATCACGGTACAATCCTCCTCCTGTATACCATCTTGAATTATTGGGCTGACCCGTATCAGCCTTGACATGGATGGTGTTTGGCTGACCGTATTTCAATTTTTGTGTGATGTCGACCTCAAAGCCTAAATAGCCATAATCAGTACCGCCTATGCGCTCACCATTGAGGAAAACATCACCCACAAGCATGATACCTCCAAAATTGACAAGCACCCTTTTGCCACGCCACTCATCTTTGGGAGTGAAAACCTTTCGATACCATCCGATACTCATCTCCTTAAACCCTCGGGATGAAAGCCGACTCCTTACATTAGCAGCCATGTCGCTATGATCGGCCTTTTCGTCGGCACCCGGTGCAATCCAATCTTGTCCAATAAGAAAATCATGAGGCAGATTCACCTCAACCACATTTTCTATAAAGGAAGAGTCGTTGTAGTGAAACTGCCATCCCAAATTTGCAGGAATCACCTCTCGCTGGGCCAAAAGGAACAACGGAAGGAAAAGGAAAAACGAAGATACAATCTTTCTCATTATTTTCATTTGTTATTTCTTATCAGCCACTACCGCACCATTCACCACCATTTTGTTGACTGTGGTGCCCTCTATGAGCTGGGCATCAAAAGCATTTTTCTTGTCGTTAATAATTATGTTCTCAAAAGAGAAATCTTTCAAGGCATATTTTTCGCTTGTACCCACATCAAAGAAATTATCACAATCCATGTTGATATTCTTTATCGTGATATTATTGCACTGCGAAAGGGGCATATCAGCTCTTTCCTGCGGTTTGAAGAACTGAGTCCATGGACGGACAACAAGGAAACTGTTGCACTTGCCAGTGAGATTCTCCACTCTCACAAACTCATAGTGCTGAGGTGTATCGGGGCGCATTTTCAGCCAAAGGACACGGCTGGCATGGTCTACATGACAATTGCGGAGGATCATGTTCATGCTATGCAATGACTCGGAACCAATTGTGACGCATCCATGAACCCGCCCATATCGGCAGTTCTCCACAATAATATTAGAATTGGGACCATTGTTGGGATCCTGGTCGGCAAATGTGCCTTTACCACCCTTGAGAACCACAGCATCGTCGTTGACATGCATATAACATCCTCTGACGAGAACATCATGACAAACATCCAGATCAATTGCATCAGAACTTGGTGCCTTCACACCCTCTGTGGGAGCATAGATATAACAATCTAGGAACCTTACATGATCGCAACGGTAGAGATGGTTGGTCCAGAACGGGCTGTTCATGAGTCTTACATCCTGAACAGTAACATTGCTGGAATGGCTGATATATACCAAACGAGGACGTTGAGCATCCTTATTGGTGCAGGCCCTGTTCCATTTGCGTCGAATCCAAAACTCCTCCCAATAATGATATCCATCGCCATCAATCGTGCCCTTTCCAGAGATAGTGAAACCGTCGACTCCATCGGCATTGATGAGAGCGGCAAAATAATCGCAGGTTTCCCCTTCAATGCGTGTGGTGAGAATTGGGAAATTGGCAATACGGTTACTGCCCTTGATGCGTCCTCCTTCCATGACATGCAAATGTGTGCCTGGTTTGAAGAAGAGCGCACCTGTGAGGAATGTACCTTCAGGGACAACCACCACACCGCCTCCATTGGCGGCAGCCAAATCGATGATTTTCTGTATTCGTTCAGTCTGAATGAGTGTACTGTCGAATGTCACCCCATAATCTGTGATAACATATTGCTTACCCAATGAAGTGACATCCACCTTTGTCGTGTCAGAGAACCACGCAGGAATAGGAGTGCCGTCAGGGAATAGTTCCGTTTTTTGTTTCTGTTTTTTTGCCATAGCAGGAATGGCGAGTACTATACAAACGAAGATAAAGAGTTTTCTTAACATAATTATATAATAAAGGTTGGTAGTTTGAGAGCAAAAGTACAAAAAACGCCAACATCCTATCTGAAAAATATGATAAAAAAACCTTTGTAAAATGACAACAGTCAAAATAGCCCGCCCAAAGAATGGCATAAGCAATTTTTTTTTGTAAATTTGTAGCCAAAGAGATGGACTTAGCCTTGCACGATGCAACCACCGTCTGAAAAAGAAGACAAACTATTAAATTATTCAAAAGCAAACATACTATCATGTGGAAAACCATCTTTACCTCAGTCTTTTTGCTGACCTCTATGCTTACTCAAGCACAGAATGACATTCTGGCCACGGCACAGAAAGTGAACAACTATTTTATGGCCAAAGTTCCCGACCCGACAGTTCCCACATTTGTGAACCGCGAACGCCCCAGCAATCTGTGGACACGTGCCGTTTATTACGAGGGATTAATGGCCCTCTACAGCATAGACAGCAACAAACGTTATCTTGACTACTCCACCAAATGGGGAGAATTTCATAAATGGACAGCCCGCAACGGCAATAAGACGACTGATGCTGATGACCAGTGCTGTGAACAGACTTACATAGACCTGCACCTGTTGACCGGAAATAAGGAAATGGTGGAACAAATAGGCAAGAACCTTGACCTGCAAATGGCCACTGGACGCATGGACTACTGGACTTGGATAGATGCCATTCAGATGGCTATGCCCGTCTACTCCAAATACAGCAAACTGACCGGCGAGCGCAAATACATCGACTATGCCATGGACAGTTACAATTGGTCGAGAAACACCTGCGGCGGCGGTCTTTTTAACACGAAAGAAGGTCTATGGTGGAGAGACAAGGACTATGTGCCTCCTTACAAAGAGGCCGACGGCAACAACTGTTATTGGAGCCGCGGAAATGGCTGGGTTTATGCAGCCTTAGTCAGAGTAATGAGCGACCTCAAGAAAAAAGATCCCTATTACAAGCAACTGAAAAAAGACTTCCTCCTCATGAGCAAAGGTTTGGCCTTCTGTCAGCGTGAGGATGGCTACTGGAACGTGAGTCTGATGTCGCCAGTGACGTATGGAGGACCAGAGATGACCGGCACCGCCCTCTTCCTGTATGGCATGAGCTGGGGTATCAATAACGGATTACTGAAAAGCAAAATCTACCGTCCTATCTGCGACAAAGCCTGGGCTGCCTTGAAAGCCTGTGTACACGAAGACGGTTTTCTGGGCTACAATCAAGGTACAGGTAAGGATCCCTCTGCCGGGCAACCAGTGACATATAACAGTTTGCCCGACTTTGAAGACTATGGCACAGGTTGTTTCCTCCTTGGAGCAACAGAATACTATAAACTGACCAAATCCAAATAACCTAAAAAACTTTCTATGCGTACCAAACAACACTGTCTGATGCTCTCGGCGCTGCTATTGCTCGCTGCCCACTCAGCTTACTCACAGATTTGGCCCACACCACAACCAGAAGCCAAAGCCGGCACCAGATGGTGGTGGATGGGGTCGGCAGTGGACAATGCCAACCTGAGATGGAATCTTGAAGAATATGCCCGTGCCGGTATAGGTGCCGTTGAGATAACACCTCTTTATGGAGTACAAGGCAACGACAAGAATGACATCCCATTTCTTTCAGACAAATGGATGGAGGCGCTTCGCACCGTGGAAAAAACAGCTGAAGAAAATGGCATAGAAGTTGATATGAACAACGGCACGGGATGGCCTTTTGGAGGCCCCAATGTTCCCATAGAAGAGGCCGCCTGCAAGGCTATCTTTATCGACACTCTTATCAAAGCGAAAAAAATTGACCTGCAGAAAATTGACCTACAGGTTCCCGAAAAGGAAAAACCATACGCTCAACATCAGTGCACACGGTTTTTTGCCACAGAGACACCGGATGTGTGGCGCGTGATAGCTGTTTACGCGTCAAGAACCAGGCAGATGGTAAAACGTGCTGCTCCCGGTGGCGAGGGTTGGGTGATTGACCATTTCAACCGCCAAGCCGTAGACCATTATTTAGCCGCCTTCGACAATGCTTTTTCCTCCACAGGCACCCCGTGGCCTCACACATTCTTCAATGACTCGTATGAGGTGTACGGAGCCAACTGGACCCCCACTCTCTTTGAAGAATTTGCCAAACGCCGAGGTTACCGACTGGAAGACAAATTGCCCGAGCTCCTTGGTGACGTGGAAGATGACGGGAAAGTTCTTTCAGACTACCGTGAGACTCTCTCTGATCTACTCTTTGACAATTTCATGAAGCCCTGGGTGAACTGGGCTCACAGCCATGGTGTTTTGATTCGCAATCAGGCCCACGGCTCACCCGCCAACCTGCTCGACATCTACGCTTTGGCCGATATACCGGAGATAGAAGGATTCGGTCTGAGCGACTTCGGCATCAAAGGATTACGGACTGATCCCGGATTCACAAGAAAGAATTTCTCCGATGTGTCCATGCTGAAATATGCACCCTCAGCAGCCCATGTAACAGGCAAACTCTTTACATCAAGCGAGACATTCACCTGGCTTACGGAACATTTCCGCACCTCCCTCTCTCAGATGAAACCCGACCTTGACCTCATGTTCACCTGTGGTGTGAATCATGTTTTCTTCCATGGCACATGCTACTCGCCCAAAAACGACCCGTGGCCAGGATGGAAATTCTACGCATCAGTCGACATGAGCCCCACCAACAGTATATGGCGCGATGCTCCCTATCTGATGAAGTATATCGAACGCAGCCAAAGTTTCCTCCAGTGGGGACAACCTGACAATGATTTTCTTGTATATCTACCTGTAAGAGACATGTGGAACAAACGGCATAAACCAGCTGCCGATGGTCTGCTTATGCAATTTGACATCCATGCCATGGAAGAGAAAGCCCCTGACTTTATCAAAAGTATCCTCCGAATTGACAACTCGGGTTACGATTGTGACTATATCTCCGACCTTCAACTGGCGAAAGTGCGTGTAGAAGGCAATCGTCTGGTGACGCAAGGCGGAACATCCTACAAAGGACTCATCATACCAACTGGTGCACATCTGCCGGAAGACACAAAGCCCATCGTGGATCGTCTTTCAGCATTTGTTATTTATGGTGAAGACGCAGCGTCGATGATGCGACTTGCCAAGCCAGAGCCCATGAAAAGAGATTTGAAACTACGCGAAATCCGACGCAAGAACAGCAGCGGTCATCATTACTTTATAGCCAACTTGACAGCCAACGACCAAGACCAATACTGCGCATTGGCCGTGGACTTCAAAGACGCTGCCTGGTTCGATCCCATGACCGGAGATTCCTATCCTGCCATTGTCAAAGACGGTAAGGTCAGGATAGACTTGCGTTCAGGAGAGTCGCGAATTCTTCAGACCTTCGACAAGCCGACCACCTTCACTAACAACACACGTCCAGCCATGGAAACCGTTAAAACTATCGACCTGACCCATCAATCCTGGAATCTTAGTTTCACTGAGGAACATCCTTCCGTGAACAGAACATTTCAACTCGATCATGTACAGACTTGGGAGGGGCTGGCTGATGACTCCGTAAAAGTGACCATGGGCACTGGTGTCTATGAAACCGACTTCACGCTGAACAAAAAAGACCTCAAACTGAAATGGTTGATCGACCTCGGTGATGTAAGAGAAAGCGCCCGCGTCTATATCAACGGTCAATTACTGGGATGTGCCTGGGCGGTGCCCTATCTGATGGACTGCAAAGACCTGCTTCACAAAGGCAAGAACACTTTGAAGATAGAAGTGACCAACCTGCCAGCCAACCGAATTGCCGACCTTGACCGTAAGGGCGTGAAATGGCGTAAGATGAAAGAAATTAACGTTGTGGACATCAACTATAAACGAACCACCTATGAGGGATGGCAACCTGTGGCAAGCGGGCTGAACAGCCATGTAATTTTGCGAGGCCAACAAGTGAAAAAGTAATCGATAACCAACATAATAAGCTGCTATGTTACAAATCCGCTGCAAGAACAACAATAAGACAAAGAGTTTCCCAGAAGGGTGCTCATTGCTGGAAGTGTTTCAGGAATTCGCCAATGAGGTGAATCTTCCATTTCCCGTGGTATCGGCAAAAGTGAACAATGCCTCTCAAGGGCTGAAATTCAGACTTTTCCAGAACCGGGACGTTGAGTTTCTCGATGCCCGCGAAGGTTCCGGTCACCGTGTGTACGTTCGTTCTCTGTGTTTCGTACTCTACAAGGCAGTATGCGACAATTTTCCAAACAGCAAACTCTTCATTGAGCATCCACTTTCGGGCGGTTACTACTGCAACCTGAAAAAACGTGGCAATGAGCTTCTAACCGACAATGACATAGAACTCATCAAGGACAGGATTGAGGAAATCATCAATATCGACATGCCCTTCCGCCGCTATGAGGCCACCACCGAGGAAGCCGTAAGAGTATTTTCCGACAGAGGTTTTTCAGATAAGGTTAAACTCATTGAGACAAGCGGCCAGATTTACACTGACTACTATATGCTGGGCGACACGGTCGACTACTATTATGGACCGTTAGTACCTTCGGCAGGTTACCTGAAAGTATGGGGGTTGGAGCGATATGGCGACGGACTATTGCTTAGGGTACCAGACAAAAAGAACCCACTTAAGTTGGCAGAACGTCATGAGCAACCTCGCACTTATGAGATGTTCGCAGAAAAAGTGCATTGGGACATCATCATGCGGCTCTCCAATGCGGGTGATGTGAACAAGGCCATACTGAAAGGCCATGCCTCAGAACTTATACAAGTGAGCGAGGCTCTACAGGAAAAGAAAATCGTGAAGATAGCCGAAGAGATTGATTCCCGTTTCCGTTCAGAAGAAAACCCCATCCGCATTGTACTAATCACTGGTCCTTCAAGTTCAGGAAAGACTACCTTCTGCAAACGTCTCTCCATCCAGCTTCTGGCCTGCGGCCTTCATCCCATCTCCTTCTCAACCGATGATTATTTTGTAAACCGTGTAGATACACCGTTGCTACCCAATGGCCAATATGACTTCGACAATATCAAGGCTGTGGATTGTGACTTGCTCGACGAGCATCTGAAACGTCTTATGAACGGAGAACGGGTGGAAGTGCCTGAATACAATTTCACCACGGGCAAACGTGAATACAATGGAAAGAAACTGAAGTTGCAGAATGACAGCATACTGATAATTGAAGGCATCCATGCGCTCAATCCGATATTGACTGCAAACATCCCAGATACTGCCAAATTCAAGGTGTTTGTATCTGCTCTCACAAGCATTTCTCTCGACGACCACAACTGGATACCAACCCATGACAACCGACTATTGCGCCGCATTATCCGTGACTACAACAAAGGTGCATTCTCTGCCCGTGAGACCATCAGTATGTGGCACAACGTTTGTGAGGCCGAGGAACAATGGATACTACCTTTCCAGGAGACAGCAGATGCAATGTTCAATTCTGCGCTCAACATCGAGTTTGCTGTGCTGCGGACCCATGCCGAGATTATACTCGCCTCAGTTCCCAAAAACTGTCCCGAATATGCCGAAGCCCATCGTCTGCTCAAATTCATTCACTATTTCATTCCTGTAAGTGACAAAGAGATTCCTCCAACCAGCATCATGCGTGAGTTTGTTGGAGGTTCAAGCTTCAAATATGCCAAATAAACAGACACACAATTGACATGATAAACAAAGGGGTGAAGAAATCACTCCTTTGTTTTTATTTGTTTGTCAACACAATTATTGTTGGCGTAACGGTGTACGCACATTCTCAAGACACTCATTGCGCACATCCACAAGCAAGATATCAGGCCGTTCTTCTTTTCGTAGTGTCTCAAACTGGATGTTCGACAAAAACAGACCATCTACATGACGCGCAAACAATCCGTAAGAAGGTGTGGGGCCTGCCCACCTCGGCTCTGGATAATGGGTTGACTGCTCGCGATAGTCGGTTCCGACAGATTTTCCTCCACCACGATACTGAACGTAGATATTGCTGAGCGAGATATTGTGCAAAGGTTCATCGGGCATCCCCGTGATGATGATACCCGCCAAAGAATCAACATCCATCGCGGTGACGTTGGAAATCATAATATTCCCGCCATAGGAAGGAGTTTTAACCTCCTTAGGACCACGATTGCGGCACCCCGTAGTAATATAGATGGGGTAATGGTGAACATGCTCCAGCGAAATGTTGCTCACAGAGATATTCTCCATCCTGCCCTGGTCGACCTCTTCAAAAGCGAGACCACTGCTCCACATACAGGTGCAATTGGAAATAACTATATTGCGATAACCGCCATTCGACTCTGTGCCGAGTTTGATGCGTCCACAAACCCAGTTCACCTTTTCCGGCACATAAGTACCGTCGAGAAATGTGCCCAACTTATAGCCTGTGACAATACAATTGGTTATAGTGACATGTTCTGTATAGACAGGTCTTTTGAGCGCATACGAACTTTTTAGCACAATAGCATCATCGTTAGGAGTATTGACCTTTGAATTGCTCACTGTGACATATTTGCAACAGTCGATATCGATACCATCACGGTTGGTGTCAATAGTGACATTGTCGATGGTGAGGATATCGCAGCCAGTAGTAATAATGGCAAAATGACCACCGCGGAAAACAGTTATATCTCGAATGACCACATTGCGGCACATTTTTAATGCGATTGCCTTATCGCCGGTACCAATACTCCCACCCTGCACATTGCCAGCCGTCTCAGTGTCTTTTTTTGTGAGTCCTTCACCATCAATCATACCATGACCAGTGATAGAAAAGTCATGCTGCCCCTCTGCCCAAATCAGGGAATTATGGAAATATGTGTGTCCGCCATCCTGATATTCAGGGAATCCAAAGACCTCACTCTCATCATAAACCCGTAATTCGGCAGGTGCTGCCAGGATAACCGAGCCAGGCAACAGATGGAGGTCAATATTGCTTTTGAGATGGATGCTCCCACACAGATATTTACCAGCGGGCACAACCACCTGGCCCCCTCCATGTTCTACAGCACAGTCAATCGCTTTATTGATGGCAATATGGTCAAGCGACTTTCCATCACCCATTGCACCAAATTCTTTTACATTGTACACCCCATCGGCAAAAGCAGCCAAACAGCAAAAAACATTCAGCACCAAAACTAACAATTTTCTCATAACGTAAGAATAATATAGTAACCACAAAGATAATCCATCTAAAGACAAATTCAAGCAGGCTTAATAAAGATAACCAAAAAACAATGAAGAATAATCAAGAGTTTGGGTGAGGTGTAACCATTGACTATGATAGTCATGCAATCCGTAATGGATTTACACCAGTGTCTCTTAATATATGTTAATCGTACATAAAGTCAAAATTAAGTTGACCATCAGGCTTGTCGTCCTCCTTCTGCTTGAGTGGTTGAAGCTGGTCTGTTAAGTGCCATCATGGACGACCTGAAGTCCAAAGGAGCAAAGTATGGGAACTGTTTTTCACCGCATTGAAGTCCTTGCAGTCAGAAATCTCTTTCGACATCAACGGGAATCCGGTATGGGGTATCGGCCTTGGTAAGCCACTACCACAAACGCGGTACTGACAATCCTCATCGTTATCGTTTCCATACGTCCCTGTTTCATACAGTACACAAAAGTGGTTGATTTCCCTAAAAAAGTCAAACCATTCATCATTTTTCTTCCATTTATCACATTAATGTGCTGTTTATCCCAGAAAATTGGAGGGATGATCATTACGCCGTAATTTCGCAGTGCGGTTTTGCAAAGAAGCTACAAGAAGAAATATGATGATGAAACCAAGAACTATTATCGGTATATTTTTCATTGTGGCCAGCTTGCTGAAACTGGCAACGTTGTGGGGCGTTCTCCATTGGAGATGGTTTGAGACCCTGTCAGAGGGTCCCTGGGCCATGTATCTCAGCATCTTTGTATTGTTATATGTAGGAGCACATCTCGTGGTGGACAGTTACCGACGCGACCCCGACCAATGGTTGCGGCGACCACTGCCCATCGGCGAGGACGGCAGGCGCATCCGCTGCTCGGTGCACTATGGAGGCGACGAATACATCTATCATGGCGAGACATTCCACGGTGCCCGGCTCGACGCTTGCTGCGGAGGCATCCGTCTGGACCTGCGCGAAGCGACCATCACCGAGGACGAGGAGATTGACATCCACACGTTCTTCGGCGGCATTGAGATTATCGTGCCCACGACGGTCAATGTGGAGGTGAAAAGCCAAAGCTTCATCGGCGGTGTCGGAAATCATGCCAAAGGCAAAGCCAACGGCACGGCACCTACCCTCCACGTCATCGCCAGCAATTTCCTTGG